>SAMEA3663023__coassemble_756_pt1 | contig 37516 bp, 30 predicted proteins | sample SAMEA3663023__metabat2_low_PE_013 | metagenome-assembled genome bin SAMEA3663023 (sample SAMEA3663023) | pig gut metagenome | biome: pig gut; feature: pig-associated habitat; material: faeces | place: France | collected 2012
AGATATGATACAAAAAAATGAAGACTGTTGAGCTAATAGTGTTCGACAAATTCGTTACAACCACACAGATGGCAATCCTGAAAGATAAATCATGCCAAACTATTGCGACGAGAATAAAGGAACTGCAAGAATGAGGCGTCGTTTAGCGAAAAGGACTAGACGAAGGAGGCTTCTGGGAAATTCTCCAATAAACTTCTTTGTCTATGGGGGCGTAACCAATAAACGACTTTAGTGTGCGGAACCCCTACTTGTTATGATGCCGCGTTTCACGGCTCCATCTCCGAGAAAAAGCGTAATTGGTTATTTTCGTTTGGTAATTGAAATGCCGCTCAATCACTAATCATTTCGTGAAATTTCAAAAGGTCACGGGAGATGAGTTTTGCCTCGAAAAGGTCACTTGAAGGTCACTAACAAAAGAAAAAGCAGTTAAGTTTTTGGCTTAACTGCTTGATTTTTAGGGTGGACCAGCTAGGGCTTGAACCTAGGACCTCCAGATTATGAGTCTGTTGCTCTAACCAACTGAGCTACAAGTCCGGCTTAACGATAAGGTATCGGTAAGTTTTGTGGGTGCAAAGATACGGTGTTTATCTTGAATATCCAAATTTTTTTTGTGAAAAGTGACTAAATCTGCTTGTATTAGTTGTTGCTTACCCTGTTTTTCAGTACCTTTGCAGGCAAAGGCAGATAGAGCAGGAGAAAGATATGAGGATTACGACGCTTACTGATGAGGCTGTAGCCTTGCAACCAGCTGTTGCCACGATAGGGTTCTTCGATGGCGTTCACCTTGGCCATCGCTACCTGCTGGCTCAGGTGATAGAAGAGGCTGGAAGGCGGGGGGTGCAGCCAATGGCAATTACCTTCGACCGGCATCCGCGCGAGGTACTGGACAGCGATTACCGTCCGGCGCTGCTGACGACGCTCGACGATAAACTGTCGCTCATTGGACAGAGTGGCATTGAGCATTGTGTGGTATTGCGTTTCACTCGTGAGCTGGCGGCCATGCCTGCCCGTACCTTCATGTCTGACATCTTGCTGGGAAGGCTGAATGTCTGCGGTCTTGTCCTTGGCTACGACAACCGCTTTGGCCATGACCGTGACGCTCGGTTCGTAGATTACGTGGAGTGGGGCAGGGAACTGGGAATAGACGTGAGCCGCGGCCTGCCTTACGATGTTGACGGTCTTAGGGTAAGCTCGTCGGTAGTGCGCAGGCTTGTCGCAGCTGGTGACATGGAGCTGGCCAGAAAATGCCTTGGCCGTCCATACGCCATCACGGGCAAGGTGGTGGGGGGATATCAGGAGGGCAGGAAGATAGGGTTCCCTACGGCGAACATCGTCCCTGCGGAGACTTCCCTGCTGCACCCTGCCAATGGTGTCTATGGAGTGATAGTGGGCGTGGATGGGATAGGGAACCGCTACCGGGGGATGATGAATATCGGCAGGCGGCCCACCTTCAACGGGCATCATACTACTTTTGAGGTGAATATCCTTGACTTTGACGGCGATCTTTATGGAAAGACCCTTACTGTGGAGTTCTGCCATAGGGTGAGGGACGAGAGGAAGTTTACCGACATAGGGCAGCTGGTAGCACAGTTGCATGAGGACAGAATGACAATAACCAAAATGTTTGATAATGATGACAATAAGAAACACCTTTGTGAGGGCAGGCGTTGACGTGATGCTCTATCTGATATTGTTTTTGCTTCTACAGATTTTTTTCAGTTCCGCCGCTATGTTGGTAGGAAAATATGTCGAGATGGGGCCAGGTGTGTCCATGGCCGTCAGCTCCGCATTGAGCGCTGTTGCCACGATATGGCTGTTTGCCTATCGCAGGTGGTCACCCTATTCCCGTAGGTTTCTGGCGGGCCGTCCATGGGCTGTGCTGCTGTGGGTGGTTCTTCTTGCGTTTGGCAGCATAGCGCCGTCGGAGTGGATGCTTGAGCAGCTGGAGCTGGATATGCCCACCGACACACTCCGCCTGCTGGAGCAGGTTATGGCCACACCCTGGGGATATATGGCCGTTGGAGTTCTCATCCCTGTTGCCGAGGAGATGGTGTTCCGTGGGGCCGTGTTGCGCAGGCTTCTTGCCGTTACCGGTAAAAAAAGGCATTGGGTGGCAATAGTCATCTCGGCATTGGTGTTTGGCGGATGTCACGGCAATGGCCCGCAGTTTGTCCATGCCACCCTTGTTGGCCTGCTTCTTGGATGGATGTATTACCGTACCGATAGCATAGTTCCCGGTGTCGTGTTCCATTGGGTGAACAATTCGGTGGCCTTTGTCGCCTACAACCTGTTGCCGCAGAGCAGTAACGGCACCATCTCCGACCTTTTCGGAGGCAATCAGACTACGGTAATGATGTTGCTGCTGTTCTCGTTGTGCATCTTTCTGCCAAGCCTCTTCCAGCTTTCGCAGAGGCTACGCAGGATAGAGGGGGAGTCGTGAGAATCTGGAACGGGAATTGGTTTTGGTGAATGTTTTTTTTGTGAACGCGAATTTCCGCGAATGACCGTGAGTTTCCGTGAAATTGTCCGTAATCGGACGGGAAATGGCAATTGTGGAAAATTTACCAGCAATTGTCGAAACGTTTTTGGATAATGGCAATGTAGGCAATTGTCAGCAATGTCTGGCAATTGTCCATAAAAGGAAGAGACCGCAAGCTCACGATTGAGTTGCGGTCTCGTAGTTTTAGTATGATATGAAAAATTTGAGAGATTAGAAGCTTCACAGCTTCAGGTTGTTTTACTAAACATGATTATATAGAGAAAGCATAGAAATATAGTCTTATTTCAGCATGTCGGGCCTCTGTGCCTGTGGTTCGGCTATGCTCCTTTTCATGGAGTCTACCACTGCGCTGTCCGTCATGGCTATTGACGTGCCCTTCCTTATGTTGTCATAGCCATCGTATTGGCTTATGGGGTCAGCGTCCTTGCCGGCGAACGGTACCTGGAGCGCATTGCCCAATGTGAGGATGATGGCCACCATGGCGGCAGCCTTGAAGATGGGCCTTAGCCTTTGTGCCATAGAGATGGTCCTGGCCTTTACCGGTGCGGCGTCTTCCGTCATGGCAAGCAACCTTCTGTCGAAGTCGTCTCCAAGTGTGTCGCTTTTCTTCTCGGCCTGCTCGTATGTGAATAGGTCCTTGAATCCCAGCAGCTCCACGGGTACATCCTTCTGGCTGAAGAACGACCTCAGAATGTCTTCCTCCTCCAGTGATGTCTCGCATCGCCAGTAGCGTTCGAGCAGTTGGTTGATATATTTATAGTCCATAATCGTCGAGTTCCTTAAATCGTTGCTTAATGGTTTGCCTTGCCCTAAAGATATTGACCTTTACCTGGTCTTCAGATATCTGTAGTATCTCGGCCACCTCCTTGTAGGATTTTCCCTCGAAGTCGCGCAGCTGCATGCATGTGCGCTGTTTCTCGGGCAGAGAGTCAACGAGTTTTCTGACCAGTTGTATTCGGTCTTTCTGGTTCATTTCCTCGTAGGGGTTTCTTGTTGCCGAAGGTGTCTCGTGCAGGTTGTCTTCGAGTGAGCTGTTATGGTTGTCCATTTTCCTCATTCTGTCGAGGGCAAGGTTTCTGCAGATTGTCATGCAGAAAGCTTCAATGGAGTCTATCTCGTCCCAGCGTTCCCTTCGGTTCCAGACTTTCATCAGCGTGTCCTGTACGATGTCCTCTGCCTCTGCATTGTTGCACGTGATGCGCAGGGCAAGCCTGTAGAGAATATTCTTCAGGGGCAGGATGTCGTTTCGGAAGCTGACCTTTTTCATCTTGTTCTCTAAATGGTTGACGATTGGTGGTGGATAATGTTACGTGCAGCCTTGTGTTTTAACCTTCGTTAACTTTACGAGGCTACTATTGTCATGGTGGCTTGTGGGAGTTTATTTCCTCAGTACTGTGCCATGTTGGCCGTCAATTGCATTAGCCTTGGTGATGACGACCTTTTCTACACCGTTGCGTATGGCGTTGAAAGAGTTCTCGAGCTTGGGTATCATTCCTCCTGCTACCGTTCCGTTTTCGACCAGCGTCTTGAATTCCCCGGCGCTGATGCTGCCTATCACGCTGTCGTCATCATCGGGATTTGCCAGTACGCCCTTTTTCTCGAAGCAGAAGATGAGGGTAACATTATAATATGGTGTAAGAGCCATGGCCGTTACTGACGCTATGGTGTCGGCGTTGGTGTTGAGTATGTTGCCCATGCCGTCGTGCGTAAGTGGTGCCATGACGGGTGTGATGCCAGCCTCTACGAGTGTGTGCAGCATCTGTCCGTCGGCCTTGTCGACATCTCCCACGAAGCCGAAGTCTATGCCGTCCTTTATAGGCCTTTTGTGCGAGCGTATGACATTGATGTCGGCACCCGTCAGCCCGAGTGCGTTGACGCCAGCTGCCTGCAGTCTGGCAACAAGGTTTTTGTTGACCAGTCCTCCGTAGACCATCGTCACCACATCAAGCATGGCGCTGTCGGTAATTCTCCTTCCGTTCACCATCTTGCTCTCTATGCCCAGCTGTGCGGCAACGCTTGTGGCTCTTCTTCCTCCTCCATGCACAAGGACCTTGCGGCCGGGTATGGCAGCAAAGTCCTTGAGCAACTGTTTCAGTTGAGCCTCGTCCTCGACGACGGCCCCGCCGACTTTAATTACAGTGATATTGTCCATTTATATCGGTTTCATCGTGATTTCTTTATTCCAGATAGGTATATCCGTAGAGTCCTGAGCGGTAGGTGCCGAGGAACTCTTTTCCCTCTTCTAGGCTAATTTTCCCCTCCTTCACACTCTTTGTCACCCATGTCTCCAGTTGCCTTACGAGCTTTTTGGGATTATACTGCACGTAGTCGAGTACCTCCTCAACAGTCTCGCCATCAATAATCTGGTCGATGTGGTATTTGCCATCCTTAACAGAGATATGTACGGCGTTGGTATCTCCGAACAGGTTATGCATGTCGCCGAGAATTTCCTGATATGCTCCGATGAGGAATACGCCAAGATGGTAGTTTTCGTTTTTTCTCAGTGCGTGTATAGGTAGCACGTGCTTGATATGTCCGTCGGCTACGAAGTTTGATATCTTTCCGTCCGAGTCGCATGTGATGTCCTGCAGGGTGGCGTGCCTTGTCGGTCTTTCGTTGAGCCGCTGTATGGGCATAATGGGGAATAGCTGGTCGATGGCCCATGAGTCGGGCAGGCTTTGGAACAGCGAGAAGTTGCAGAAATACTTGTCGGCAAGCAGCTTGTCGAGGTTCTTCAGTTCCTCTGGCACGTGCTTCATGCTCTTGGCCAGTGCGTTAATCTCGTGTGCTACGCTCCAGTACATCCTCTCTATCTCAGCCCTTGTCTTCAGGTCAACGATGCCGTGGCTGAACAATTCGAGCGCCTCGTCCCTAATTTGCTCGGCATCGTGCCAGTCCTCAAGCATGGTCCTTGGGTTCAGGTTGTCCCAAATCTCGTACAGGTCCTTTACCAGCTGGTGGTCATTGGCCTTGGCCTCAAACTCCTCTGGCATTTCCGGCAGACTTGCCGTTTCGAGCACGTCAATGACCAGCACCGAGTGGTGGGCGGTCAGTGAGCGTCCACTCTCGGTAATGATGTTGGGGTGGCGTATGCCGTTCTTGTCGGCAGCGTCAACGAAGGTGTATATACAGTCGTTGACATACTCCTGGATGCTGTAGTTCACTGAGCTTTCGCTGTTCGAAGAGCGTGTGCCGTCGTAGTCAACGCCCAATCCTCCACCGCAGTCTACGAATTCCACGTCGTAGCCCATCTTGTGGAGGTTGATGTAGAACTGTGCGGCCTCCCTTAGGGCAGTCTGTATTCTTCTGATCTTGGTTATCTGCGAGCCTATGTGGAAGTGTATGAGCCTGAGGCATTCCTGCATTCCCTTCTGCTTAAGTATGTCAAGAGCCTGCAGCAGCTCAGCAGAGGTTAGTCCGAACTTCGAGGCGTCTCCTCCGCTTTCCTCCCATTTTCCAGAGCCGCTCGATGCGAGTTTTATCCTGATGCCGAGGTTGGGCTTGACGTTGAGTTTCTTGGCCACCTTGGCAATGGTTTCCAGCTCGTTGAGTTTCTCCACGACGATGAATATTCTCTTGCCCATCTTCTGTGCCAGCAGAGCCAGCTCGATGTATGCCTGGTCTTTGTAGCCGTTGCAGATTATGAGCGAGTCGCTTTGGCATTGTACAGCGATGACAGCGTGCAGCTCTGGTTTGGAGCCAGCCTCCAGTCCGAGGTTGAACTTTCGTCCGTGCGAGATAATCTCCTCCACTACTGGCTGTATCTGGTTAACCTTTATGGGGTAGATGATGAAGTTCTCACCCTTGTAGTCGTATTCCTCCTTCGCCTGTTGGAAGCAGCTTGCCGTTTTCTCGATGCGGTTGTCGAGAATGTCTGGGAACCGCAGAAGCACAGGAGGAGTGACATCGCGCAATGCCAGCTCGTCCATGACCTCTCTGAGGTCTATCTGGGCGTTGTTCTTGCATGGTGATACGTAGACGTCACCCTTGTTGTTGATACCGAAATAGGACACTCCCCATCCGTTGATGTTGTAGAGTTCCTTCGAGTCTTCAATGGTCCATTTCTTCATGTTGCAGTTGTGGTATGGTTGCCCCGCAGCTGTGGGCGAAGTTTGTTACTGTTTTAATAGTGTTGTGCGGGTGGGCCGATTTAGTCAGATGCCCAGTATGCCGCGTATGTTCTCTACAGAGAACTTTATTTTTTCGTAGTTGTCCATCAGGCTTACGTCCAGCGTGTGCTTGGCCCTCTCGTAGAAGTGCCTCCGGTATTCGAGCTGTTCTCTTATGAATATCTGCACTTCCTCGGGAGTCTTGTTGAGCAGTAGCGGCCGTACGGACTTGCCCATCTTCAGGTGTCCGTAGAGCACCTCCGGCGTTGCCTTAAGGTATACCGTGTCGCCTTGGTTGTTGATATATTCCATGTTGTCGTAGAAGCAAGGCGTTCCGCCTCCGCAGCTTATGATGACGTTCTCGAACTCCGCCACCTCGTGCAGCATGTTGCGCTCAATCTTCCTGAACCCCTCCTCGCCTGCCGAGTCGAAAATCTGCTTCACCGTTTTCCTCATCCTGCTCTCTATGTACCAGTCAAGGTCGTAGAACGGCAAGCCGGTTTCCTTGCTCAGGGCCTTGCCTATAGTGGTTTTGCCCGAGCCCATGTAGCCAATCAGAATAATCCTCTTCATAAAGCGTTTATGGCTATTTCCTCTTGGTCTTAGGTTCCGGAGCTTTGTTGACAATCTCCATACACTGACTGTAGGTCAGCTCAGCAGCCTTGTCGTGCAGTGCCTTGGGCAACCTGTAGTTCTTTCCGTCGTATGCCAGGTATGGGCCATACCGTCCGTTCAGCACCTCCATACCCGCATCCTCCTCGAAGGTCTTTATATGGCGTTGCTCCTCCTGCTTGCGCTTGCGCACGATAATCTCTATAGCCTTTTCGATGGTCACCGTCATGGGGTCCTCGTCCTTAGGCAGCGAGGCATACTTCTTCTGGTGTAGCACGTATGGTCCGAACTTGCCTGCGCCAATCACCACTGGCGTACCCTCGAATGTGCCCACTGTGCGTGGCAGCTTGAACAGCTCCAGTGCCTCCTCAAGCGTTATGCTCTCAATGCTCTTGTCGGCGGGCATCTGTGCGAACTGAGGCTTGTTCTCGTCATCGGCAGACCCTATCTGTACAGCAGGACCGAAACGGCATATCTTCACATACACCGGCCTACCCGTCTTCGGATCGTTGCCCAAGAGCCTCTCTCCCGCCTTGTGCTCAGAGCGTTCGTTCATCACCTTGTCCACGACAGGCTCGAAGTCCTTGTCAAAACCTCTCATCATCTTCAGCCACTCAGCCTTGCCTTCGGCAATGAGGTCGAACTGTTCCTCTACGCGTGCTGTGAAATTGTAGTCCATAATCTCGGGGAAGTTCCTCATCAGGAAGTCGTTCACCACCATGCCAATGTCTGTCGGCAGCAGCTTGCCCTTGTCTGAGCCCGCCATTTCCACCTTCGTCCTCGACGTCACCATCGAGCCCTTCAGAGTGTCTATGGCATACTGCCTTTCCACTCCGCTCTTGTCGCCTTTCTGCACGTATTCCCTCTGCTGTATGGTAGAAATGGTCGGAGCGTACGTTGACGGACGGCCGATGCCCAGCTCCTCCAGCTTGTGTACCAGGCTTGCCTCAGTATATCGTGCCGGTCCCTGACTGAACCTTTCTGTGGATGTTATCTCTCTGCGCTCCAGTGGGTCGCCCTCGTGGAGTACTGGCAGCAGCGACAAGTCTTCGGCGTTGCGGCCGTCATCGTCTGCAGACTCCGTGTACACCTTCAGGAAGCCGTCGAAGGTCACCACCTCTCCGTTGGCTACAAACTTGTGGCTATTGCCGTCGGCATCGATGGTGACTGTAGTTTTCTCTATCTGTGCGTCGGCCATCTGGGAGGCTATGGTTCTCTTCCATATCAGGTCGTATAGCCGGCGCTCCTGCACAGTGCCCTCTATGCTCTGCCTCTCCATGGCCGTAGGCCTGATGGCCTCGTGAGCCTCCTGTGCACCCTTGGAGTGAGTATGGTAGTTGCGTTTCTTGGAGTATTTCTCTCCGAAGAGCCTTGTGATGGTCTCCTCGCTTGAGTTCAGTGCCAGTGCCGAGAGGTTTACGCTGTCGGTACGCATGTATGTAATCTGTCCGTTCTCATACAAGTGCTGAGCCACCATCATCGTCTGGCTAACCGTGAAGCCCAGTTTTCTGGCTGCCTCCTGCTGTAGTGTCGACGTGGTGAACGGAGGAGCAGGCATGCGCTTGAGGGGCTTCTTCTGTACCCCACCCACATGGAAGTTGCAGTCTTTGCACTCCTCCAGGAATGCCAGTGCCTCGGCGTGGGTCTTGAACCTGATGTCCAGCTCTGCTTTCAGCTCGCTCATGCTGCCGTCGGCGTTGGTCACTCCGAACAGGGCGTTTATCCTGTAGTAGGGCTCGCTCGTGAAAGCCTGTATCTCCCGCTCCCGCTCGACAATCAGTCTCACGGCCACGCTCTGCACGCGTCCTGCCGAGAGCGATGGCTTCACCTTGCGCCACAGTACCGGCGAGAGCTTGAAGCCCACCAGCCTGTCGAGAACCCTGCGCGCCTGCTGCGCATTCACCAGGTTCATGTCCAGATGGCGTGGTGTCTCAATGGCCTTGAGTATGGCCGGCTTGGTTATTTCGTGGAAGACGATGCGCTTGGTCTTTTCCTCGTCAAGGCCGAGCACCTCGCACAGATGCCATGAGATGGCCTCTCCCTCGCGGTCCTCATCGGATGCGAGCCATACCTGCCTGGCTTTCTTGGCACTGCTCTTCAGCTCGGAGACGAGCTTTCTCTTCTCCTCGGGTATCTCGTAGTGCGGTTCCATCGACTGCTCGTCGATGCTCAGCTCTTTCTTCTTAAGGTCTCTGATATGACCGTAGCTCGACATCACCTTGAAGTCGTTGCCCAGAAACTTCTCAATAGTCTTAGCCTTTGCGGGGCTCTCTACAATAACTAAATTGTCTTGCATAGTTGCCATTTGATATTTATGGGGCACAAAAGTAACTAAAACTTTTGCTTATACCTTATTATATATGCATAATTTTGTTTTTTTTAAGATATTGCCCCGTTGCGTTGTAGGCGCATTGATTACAATTCATATTCCTGTTGCACAAAAAAACGTCCGCTTGCATAAACCGTAATACATGATGTGTAATGAGATAATTAGGTTCGGCTGAATTATGGAGTGATGATTAAAAGAATAATATCTTTGAAGTGAGTCGGATATAACTGTCATGGTCTGTGAATATGACTACACCGCTGATAAGGTTATTAACCTTAATGGCAGTGAAGTCAACATACACAGACCACGCAGCAATAAGCGGTATTCACTCGACATGTCTTATTTGCCTGAAGTTGCCCATGTATGGAACGATTTTTTTGCCGATTTTATCGTATTATTGAGGTTTTTGTGTTATATTTGCACCAATACTACAAACCACAGACAATGACTACCATTATATTGATACTGATACTGCTGTTGTTGCCGCTATCCTTGAAGGGGCAGACAGAAAACATGCATAGCCTGACAATAGACGATGGCATGCAGAACGGCTCGGTCATATCCATCATGCGTGGTTCCGACGGGTTTGTGTATCTCGGCACTTTCACTGGCATCACCCGCTACGATGGTGTCAACGTGGTGAATATTCCCATAACCGGACGTAGTGACAGAAAATACAATATAGTCTATGCACTCTTCGAGGCAGACCCTACCCATTACTATGTCGGCAATCAGGAGGGACTGTGGCTCTTCGACCCAACGACGCTTGAGACAAAGAGGGTTTATTCAGAGGATATCGACTGTGAGGTCCGTGCCATAAGGAAGACTCCCCGCGGAGAAATGCTTGTCGCCACGGTAGGAGGACTGTTCCGTATAGGCTCTGACGGTAGACTGTCGAGGATGAGGATTTACAGCTCGTCACGCCTTACCGATACCAATGTGTGCGATATAGCTGTTGTGGGTAAGGGGAACCCCTCGTCCTTGGGTCGTGAAGGTGCTGTCTGGGCGGTAACGGTGAGTGGCGTCGTGGGCATTGACCTTGCCGGCAATGCGGGTGGCCATCTGTATCCGGCTCCTGTGCTGTCAGGAGGGTCTGATGATGTGTATGCTACCGGAGCTGACAACCAGACAGTCAGGATCCGCCCCAGCAGAATTGCCATAACACAGGGAGGCGACATTTTCATAGGAACACAGGAGCATGGATTATGGAAGTTCAGTTCCCGGGACGGAAGTTACCACTTTTTTGCTTTGCCTGGCAGCTGCGTCAATATGCTCAGTGTGTCAGCCAATGGCAATCTGCTTGTGGCCTCCGACTTGTATGGAGCCGTGGAGTTGAGCCCGCTTACGGGCAAAAGCCTTTTGGCATACGACGACACTGGAGACCCTAACTGCGTGCAGGCAAGGTTCGGCACTCCGCAGGTGTTCTACCGTGACGCCGCCGGCATTGACTGGATAGGCTACAAGTTCTACGGCCTCGACCATACATACTATAACAGCGGTATTTTCAAGGTGTATCAAATACCGGGCTTGCACGACAGCTCAAAACAGCATGTCATCTGCTCGCTCGCAGATGGCAATAGAACACTCGTTGGCACGCGGAACGGACTCTACATCGTAGACGATGAACACCAGACGGTGGAATATTTTGGTGAGGACCAGCTTGGCTCCCGCTATGTGTCGACACTCACGAAGGCTGGAGACAGATATATTGTAGGAACTCAGACGGCTGGATTTACAGAGATTGACGCCGCCACGCTGAGAGTGATGAATATAGATATGCCACGCAGGCTCTGTAAGTCGCTCGTGTACCAGTGCAGGGACGATGGAATGGGCAATTTATGGCTCTGCACTAATCAGGGGCTTGTGAGATACAACCCTTACCGGCGTCTGCTCAGGCTGTTTGACAATGCCAATTCACAGCTGCCTGACAAGGAGGTGTTCTGCATAGACTTCGACCTTGGGGGACGCGGATGGATATCTACGCGCAACGGCAACTGCATCTACGACCCAACCTCTGAGACCATATCCACCAAGAACCTCCCCAACAAGTTTGTCGCCCTGGGACAGCTGCGCGATATTCAGAGGATGGAGGACGGGCAGATGCTGTTCCTCCCGCAAAGAGGCTTCCCCGTGACGGCAGACGCCAGCGTGCTGAACTTCACGAGGCTAAGTTTCGATGTTGGCGAGGACGCACCCAACATTTCGTTTTTCAGAAAACACAACGGAATATGCTACTTCTGCACAGATAATGGTTTCTATACCTTCCGCAATGACTCCTTGCGTTGCTACGGTTACCTTGACGGACTGACATCGATGGAGTTCCAGAGGAACTTCCAGATTGCATCCGATGGCAGGTGCCTTGTGTCTACAAACAGGGGACTCCTTTGGACAAGAGTCAGCGACCTCAACGCTGCCAACACCCTCAAAGCCTTACCGGTATTGATATCGCAGATACAGACAGACCATTGGTTCAACGATGCCGAAGTAACCGCCGCCATTGCCTCGCGAACCATTACGCTGAGCAGGTCGGCAGATGGAATGTCGCTCCGTTTTTCTGCCATGACATTTGGCAAGACCACCAGGTTAAGGTACGACTACATGCTTGAGGGATATGACAAGCAATGGAATATGGTTGGCGCAAACCAGACGGCATTCTACCCGTCTCTCCCATTCGGCACCTACAAGCTTAGGGTCAGGGTGAAAGGCAACGACAGTATTGCCGCCACCTATACTATTGTCGTTCCAATGGCATATTCGACGATGGCGCTTATTGCCGCGCTCATGCTTGGCATTGCAGTAATACTCCATGTGGTGTGGTGCAGGTATTATAAGCGTGAATACCTCTGGATAAGGTTGCTCCCAAAACGCGAGGTCGTGAAATACCAGGGCAGCAGGCTAAGCCAGAAAGAGGCTGAGGCTATAGCCCGACGGCTGACAGCCTATATGGAAGACTCCAAGCCATACCTTAATCCAGACCTAATGATGACAGACCTTGCCATTGCCATCGGTGTCTCCAACCATACTCTCTCACAGATATTCACACAGCACATACGTCGAAATTATTACGATTTCATCGCAGAATACCGGATAAGGGAGTTCAAGCGCATGGCCGCTGCCGATGACAATCACAAATATACCATCATGGCCATCGCTGAGAAGTGCGGCTTCCGCTCGCGTACCTCCTTCTTTGCTGTTTTCAAGAAGATTATGGGATGTACGCCTAAGGAATATTTGGAGAGAAAGGATAAAGACAGATAGCATCCTAATGTGCGGATACCGCACTGCTTGCAGACGAAATCGGAGAGCCGTACGGTACGTCTCGCTTAAAACGCACTGTACTTACTATTGCTCAAACATCTGGAATACAGGCTTTTACCTATGTACTTTTCCGCTATTCCGCAGGTCGTAACTCTACAGGCGTTAAAAACAGGTTTCGTATTTCATAAAAGGCTAACTTTGCAGCAGAAAACCTAAATCAAGTTAGTCTTATGAACATCAGTAGCAATAAAGTTGAGCAGTTGGTGGGCAAGGCATTTGCCAGCTATCGCAACGAGGTTCTGTCAGTGTTCCTGCAATATGGTATATCCATGGAGGATGCCGAGGACCTGACGCAGAATGTTTTCCTGAAGCTCCTCGGAGTAGACATTGTTCATGAGGAGAGCCTCAAGGCTCTTGTCATGGTGACCGCCCTGAACCTGCGCAAGGACTATTGCCGCAGGCAGGCTTTCCGCCGCAAGTCGCTGGCGGCTATGGACACACCGGATACTATACAGCACTCGTGCGAGCACGAGGTGATGGCAAAGGACATAGAGGCTGTGGAGCAGTATGTTGTCAGCAAACGTCTCAACAGCATCAATGCCAGCATATATTCCATGAGCCGCAGTGAAGGCCTTCCGGCCAAGGACATAGCCCTCCGACTGGGACTTGATGTCCGGGCCGTAGAGTATCGTCTGTATTACGCTCGTAAGATTGTGCGTGAAAAGATAGCCATGGTTATTTAGTCCTTGCGGTATTGCGACGGGCTTACTCCCACGTGTTCCTTGAAGTATTTGCCAAGGAAGCTCTGGTTGGGGAAGTTGAGCTGTTGCGCTATATCCTTGATGCTTAATGTGGTGTTCTTGAGCATCACCCTTATTTCGTGAGTAACATAGTCGTCAATCCACTCGTTGGGTGTCCGTCTGCTTGCCGTGCGTATCACCTCAGAGAGGTATTTTGGTGTTATGCCAAGGTTCAGTGCATACCATCCCACGCGCCGTTGGGTGCGGAAGTTTGCCTCGACAAGTTTTATGAAGTCCGTGAACAGTTTCTCCGCCCTTGCCCTGCTGTTTCCCTCGTCGTGCATTATTCTGTATATGCCGTTGCTCAGGTCGTAGACCATCGTTGTCATCAGCGACCTTACCGTTTCGCGTCGGAAGCGGTGGGCTGTGTCGTTTACCTTATATTCGAGCGCGCGGATATAGTAGCGCATCAGCTGCGCCTCGTCATTTGTGAGATGGCATACAGGATGCTTGCGTGAGAAGAGGAATAGGGAGGAAATCTCGTGGACATTGGCCACAATCTCACGGAAGAAGTTGTCGGACATGGCAATTGCCATGCCGCGGCAGTCGGCAGACAGTCGGCAGCTGTCTACAACCTGGTTTGCTCCAATGATGATGACATCGCCAGCCTCCACGTCGTAGGGGACGGTGTCCACCTTGTAGTGCGCAGTGCCCTGCATGCACAAACCCACCAAGATGCAGTTCATGCGTCGGGAGACGACGGGGAACGGCACCTTGGTGACGTCTGTGAACAGCGCAAGCACGTCATCGAGGTGCGTGCATTGGCATGCGTCCGTTATGGATTCTATGGATATGGGCGAAAAAATATTGTCGGTCATCATTCTCGCTAATTTGGTGCAAAAATAGCAAAAAAATACGAGAATGGATGCCTATGCGCCTAAAAATCGCCCGTTACTTGCTGAACGTTATTCCGCTCACGTGCTCGCCCACGAATATGCGTGCCATGTCGGCCGTCTTGTACCATGCCGGCTTGCCTGACATGGTGTCGGTGATGAGAGTGCCGTTGATGACGAGGTTGCGGAAGCTGACGTTCTCGATGGTGCGGTCGGGAGAGTAGCCCGTAAGGAGCGACAGCTCTGAGTGTGCGCCATTGTAGGTGATATTCTCAAGCCTGATGTCCCTGATGCCGCGGCCGGGAGCTTGGCAGTATTTCTTGTTGTAGCACACACGGAAGTTGAAGAGCATGCCCTGTCGGAAGTTCTCTATACGGAAATTGCGGAAGGTTATGTTGCGGACAAGGATGTTGTCACCGTTGTTTATGGCAATGCATCCCTGATAGTCTATCTGCTTCTCGGCATGGTCGAGTATGTCCACGTCCTCGTATACCACGTCCTCGATCATCTCGTTGCGGCCGATGTCACCATGCAGTCCTATCATGATGGGGTGTGCGACGTCGGCCCAGTATACGGCGTCCTTGATGCGTATGTTGCTGCATCCGCCCTTGTAGCCCAGACGTGTGCAGTAGATGGTTGAGCAGTCGTCGCTGGTGCGGCAGAACACGTGGTTGTAGCTGACATTGTTTGACGCGAAGACATTCATGCCGTCGCCCCATCCGTACCAGCTGATGACCTTGGAGTTGGCCACGCTCACGGAGTCGGAGCCGCCCACGGGTATCTGTGTCGTTATGATGCCGTCGACGGCAACATTGCTTGAGTATCTCACCCTAAGTCCGGCACATTGCCGTTCTGGATTTATGATGCCGTGGCCGACAACCTTGACGTTTTTGGCTTTCCAGACGCTTGCGAAGCCTTTTATGTATGCGCCTCCTGCCACGTACAGGGTCTTGCCTGACGTGACGAGTATGGAGTCATCTTTAAGGTTGTAGTAGCCAGGGCCGAAGTAGATGACGTCCTTGCCCTTCTTGACCTTGGGTTCCATGCCGTTGGCAAAGAGCTGCAGGTTGTGGAATATCTCACCGTTCACCTCTATCGACAAGTCGCGCGGGCGGTCAAGCGTGAAACGGATGGTGTTGCCCTCCGTGCTTACGGGGATGTTGTAGGAGAGCGGACGCACGAGGCATGAGTCGATTACTGGCTGGCGCAGGCTCTTCACCTCTACCTCCACGGTGCCCTCGAAGTCGAAGTAGGCAACGGAGCTTTTCATGGCTGTATGCCTGCAGTTGACAACCTTGTCCACTTTCCATGCATAGGCATCTACGTGCTGCCATTGGCCTCCGGGCGTTCTTACACTGATGTCGAAGTCGTTGTTAAGCTCCGCTCCCTGTGGGGCGGGATAGGTGACGAGCTTGTCTGCCTGCGCTGACGCGCAGACAAGACAAAGCAGAAGGGTGAGTATTTGTTTCATAAAACAGAAGTTTAGACTTATTTGTTATTGTTATGGTTCCCGAAGTGTTCTGTGCCGTGCTATCGTGCCCTTACCATCACCTTCTTGCCGTTGATGATGTTCAGTCCTTTCACTGGCTGGCTGAGCTTCTGTCCCATAATGTTGTATATGGTGCATGACATGTCCTCGGTAACGTCGGGAAGTGATATGGCGTTTACATCAAACAGCTGGAATACCAATGGGTAGTTGCAAGGAGCCTTCAATACATTCGACACGATGGTTCCATTGTCATCAAACTGCCAATAGTACGACAGTTTGTTGTGGAGTTCATAATAGTCGGCACCCACTGCTTTACGAAAGCCTATCACACCATGAGTTTCAGTGGCAGTGGCTCTTGTTGAGACCTGCAGGTACAACCCGTCTTTCAGCGACTTGAGGTTATGGTATCCCTGTCCGTTGTTGGTGATATGCCATACCTGTGCCATGGCATCGTCTCCTTCCATACGCTGTTGCATGGTACACTTCTGATTGACTCCGTTGTTGGTAAGCACGGTATTGTGTAAGCGGTCACATACGAAGTAGTCGCCTTCGGCAATGTTGCTGTCTTCGGTAGCATTTACAAAGACATTATACACAAGCTGTCCCTTCTCACCATTTACGACATAGTCGAGCACATATTTCCCGCTTGTCTCGATGCCATCTATGTTGATGGTACGTGTCGTTTCACCGGTATTCCATTTGTATGTGCAGCCAGCAAGAGCAGAAGGCACGTATGGACCTATCTCCACATTGTCGCCCGCATTCACCGCGAAGTCGAGAGTATCGTTTATCACGACACCGTTCACCTTAGCCTGAATATCCATGTACTTCACGTTGACATGGAACTTATGTGGCGAGCGCACACCACCCTGGTTGATATATACACCGGTGAAGTCGCGCGGACGGACAAGAGGATTGGTTGTTACAGAAGCCATGTGAGAACCATTGTCCCATTCGTAGCTCTCGTATGCACCGATACCGTTAATGGTTAGAGTTACCGTTTCTCCATAGTATACCGTTACAGTATCGGTCTCTTCGGTCACACCCTTATATGTTATCATTCCTGTCGTCCTGGGTGAAGGATTGCAGTCGGCATCTACGGCAATAGTAAAGACCTGATGGCTCTTCACGTTATTCTTGTTTGTATACGTCACACGGTAAGCGTAGCTCTTGTCTGTAGATACGGTAATATCCTTAGTCGTCTCGCCGGTGTTCCATATCCAGTTGCCGGTATCCTCTTCTCCCTCAGCAAGCTGTGGCATAAGTTTCACGGTCTTTCCACGTGGCAGACATTTGTTCTTGTCGGTAACGTATGTGTTTTTCAGGCCTCCGAGTTCGTTGTGTCCGATAATCTCGCCGTCGTATTCCATCATAGGCGTAATGAGTGCCGGAATACTGTCGGCAGGCGCAAGCTGGCAGTCGTGCGTATTCATAAGAACAGAATATCCGAGGTGGTCATATCCGCCGCTTGTGTTACCCTGTCCTCCGCGGTCAACCCCCATCTTCTCGTATACCTTTTCAGAGAATGGCATCTTCACGCCCTTAACGCTCTCGTAATGTCCTATAACAGTACCCCAATAAGGACGTATCTGCTCACCGAGTGCCGGTTCTGTCATAAGCCACGAGCGCGAGTCGGAATAGTGGAACCCACCGGTGCAGTAATGATAGTTTGTCCAAGGCAGGTTCTCCACGCTTTGTATCTGTGCCGCGATATATTCCACACCGGCGGCCAGGCGGTTGTCCATATACGAGAAGAGGTCGTCGCCCTGGTTCCATGCCATGTGTGCCAGGTCTACGGCAAGTCCGCAAGCCATTGTGGCATGTCCGATGTCTCGTCCGCTTTCGTTCATCTGTCCGAGTTTACCGTATGCACCTGTCTCGAGGTCAGACTCGACAGTAGTTACTATCAGGTTTCCCCAGAAGTCGGTCAGTCCGTCGCAAAGTATCGGGTCGGTGGTACGTGGGTCAGTAAATGTTCCCACCTGATCGTATTTCAAGAACGAAAGAGCCTGATTGTATATGAAGACATCATCGCATAGCACACCGATGGTAAGCAGTGCGAGGTCGTTGCACAATCCCCAGTTGCTCCAATAGTGTCCCGGAGCCTGCCACCATTTACCCGCATTCTCCCATGATCCGCATCGTGACCTGAGAAACTGAATGATGCCAGGATACCATATCTTAAGCATCCATTGTCTGAAAGTCTCAAAGTCGTCACGGCTCCATCCTTCGTAGTCGCGCATGAGTTCGGCAGCCTGCGCAAAGGCATATCCGTACAGACCGAGGGCGAGATTAAGGTTTGTGTCGCCCGTTACGCCCTCAGTATAATTCGCCCAATCCATGAGCACCTTCACGGCATTGTCGGCATTGTCCTTCGTACCGTCTATCTTCCATCTGAGTGCGTTCAGGTATGCTACGGCAGCCCCTTTGGCAGCGTTCATGTAGTTTTCTCCTTCTCCACCGCCACGCTTTATGTATTTAGTCGGGGTTGTCTTGGCTGTCGCCTGCGACAGAGGGTCGTTGCGCAATTGGCTCATTGCCTGCTTCACCAAAGGGTTTCCTTGTTTCAGGAGTCTCTTTACGCGGTCGAAGTCTTCCTGTGTATGCAATCCGCCAGGATGCACAAACCCACGGTCGGTGACATATTCCTCGGCATGCGGAGTGGCATCAAACGTCTTTCCATACGAAGCCTTCACCCTGTTTATATTTGCCTTCAGGGTGGAGTTGGCCTGGTTGATGGCATTCTGCGAGCTGTTGCCGTTAAGGATATTGCGTGCATCTATTACGGCATCTTCAAGGTCAGCGATGAGTCCCGGCAGATAGTCGGTGGCATTTGCGATGAGACTCTCAGCCTCGGCGATGGATGTCTCGAGACCTGTAGTATATGCATTGGTAGTGTTATGTACCTTTTGACGGTGCGAGACTGCTTCTGTAGCCTTTGCCGCATACATGTCAGCAGCCATAGCCATAAAGAGCGAGCATGCCGCTGTTGCAATAATCAGTCGGTTACATTTCATATTATAAAAAAACATTAAAAGTCTCATTCCGTACCCTTCCCATGCAAAGGGAAGGGCAACGGACATGAGACCGTCAGTCATATTCTTGTCACTTAACCACAATCTTCTTGGTTGCTACAGTCCCGTTTCCGAATACCGTACGCTTCACGACAATACCCTTGACAGGAGCAGCCAGCCTGCGACCGTCGAGAGTGAAGTATTCCACTTTCACCTCGCTCCTCGATACATTGTCGGTCAGTTCTATGGCATCAGGTATGTATACAGGACCTTCGCAAAGAACCCACTTGTAGAGAGGAGACCCGCTCAGTGCAAGCTTGTTGTACGGGCTCTTCCACTGCATGTTGGTATCCCAGTACTGGTTATCCTTCATACGGCATATCGCTACCGTCGAGTCTGTCTTTTCCTGCTTGTAGAAAGCTATGCGTGAGTCTGCCAAAACATCTGTCGGGTTTGGAGGAAGTGCCGATACATATCCGTCGCTGGTGAGTACGCCGTCAGAGGTTGTCAGGTAATATCCGCCGTCAGCGTGTGGATTTACGGTGAACGACCAGCGATAGTCCTCGACGTTGCGGTTGTTCTTTTCTGCATCGGCTATCATCTCGTCGAGCGTCATGATAGCGCCATAGTAGTATGCTCCAGGAGCCGGGTCTTTCTGTATAAGCACCTTCTCGGTACCTGCCACTCTGATGGCTGTCTTGCCCTCTACGGCTACATTGAACGGCTTGCGTGAAGCGAGCAGGGCAGCGATAGCCTTGTTGAAACTGTTGGTGAAGTTCTCTATCTCACGCTGTGTAGCATCGCCGGGATTGGCAACATAAGCCTCTGCCTGTGCCAGGAGCTGTGCAAAAGCGGTGTAGGCTTCTTCGGCATACTGTCCTTCTCCCTCGCCTGTGTTGGTCTTTGTCTTTTCGTCCACGGCACGTGCTTCTACGAGCAGAGCCTCGAGTGCAGACATATCGGCAAGTCTATATGGGTCGTAGCACGGGAAGTCGGCATTGTCGACAAATTCCTTAGTGATAGGATTGCCTTCCGACAGCATTCTTGCCACAACGAAGCGTGTGAACTGCGTGCCAGCACTTGAGTTACGGTTAGAAGTATATGCGTCTATATCGGCTGCTATCCTGTCACCTTCCTTCAGGTGAACATAGAAGTCGAGGTCAACAGGAGCCTTGCCCTGCATACCATCGTTTTCAACATGTCCGTACTCCTTGGAAAACATCTCTTCATCTTTAGGACAAGAAAGTACCGACTCAACTTCCGTAACCATACGTGCACGGATGTAAAGCGGATTGATTACTTTCATATTAGGATTTGGACGATATACCGTGATACCAACCTTATAATAGCCATCGGCAGGAGCCGTGAACATTATTGTCGGTGCCTTGTCGTTGAGAGGATGGCAGTCTCCATCAAAGTTGATATACATCCATTCACCAGTGCTCCGGCACCATCCTTCCTTGCCGCCCTTTGTATTGGCGAATGTGCTGAACTTGCCATACTGACCTGTCTTTACATCATAATAATAGTAACCGAAAGGCTGGTCGTTGTTGGTGTCGGCAGTTATAGGCATCTGAACATATTTGATGTTTTCGTCGTCGGTAAAGAGTACATAGTTGCCCTCTACCGTATAGTCGAAGTTTGCCTTTGAGTTCTGGAATGTGTTCCATATCTCCTCGAGCTTCTTGTCGTAGATGGCTACATTCATACCGTTGATGGCACCATTCAGATATGCATCGTACAACACAGCCACTTCCTCATAGAATTTGTAGATTGCTTCCTGAGAATACTTGCCATAGCCGACACCCACCAATTCATCGTTGCTTTCTATCATTCCCACCTCGGTTTCATATTTGCCCATCTTGTCGAGGAATTCCTGTACACCATCCATGTTGTATGGGTCGACATAGTTTTCCATAGCCTCGGCTGTAGCCTTGTCTATGGTCTCGATGTCGAGTTTCTTGAAGAACGAACGTCCGTAGATGTCGCGTACCCATGTGGTATAAAGGAAATGTTTTGCCGCACTTGTCTCGAAAGAAACGACATCGCCCTTCTTTGCATAGAAGGCAAACGAATAGTCAACAGGTTCCTGAGCCTTGAAGCGTGGCTGTCCGCCTTCGAGCAGACCGGTGTTGGAGAAGTTTTCAAGCTCGCCGCACTTGTCACCGTAAGCAAAGGCAAAGCCCATGGTTACAGCAGAATCGACAGTCTCTATACCCTGTTTTCTGAAACGAGGCACGAGATGGAGAGGGTTGAGCTTGAAACAGTCCTGACGAACGATGGTGCCGCTTACGGCATAGTAGCCGTCGGCAGGAGCTGTGAATGACACTACTCCTGCATACTTAGGATTGGCGTAGGTCTCGAAGTTCTCCGTCATATAGATGAACTTGTCGTTGGAATCGGTGCGTGGTGCCTCGTACTTACGGTCGTACCATGCAAAACGCTTGTTGGCAGCCCAGTAGTTGCCTTCGGTGTCTTGGGTATATCCATCAATTTCCGTAATACGTTCGCCCATTACACGCTCGGGTATGAAATTGTCGAGGAAGTTACATGTACTCTCGTCGCCATAGGTGCTGAACGAAGTATATGTACCCGTACCATACTCATACTTCTGGAAGCTCCACTGCTCGTCACCACCGGCAGCGAAGGTCTCCTTAGTCATTTCCGTCAGTCTGTAGGTCTGGGCAAATGTCATTGAAGAAGTCATTGCCAAAACCATCAAGAAGTTAAATCTTTTCATAGACATGCTTTTTTTTAGTTATTATTATAGGTTGTTTGTATAAAATCTCTGCTGCAAAGTTAACGATGAAAATTGAAAGGTATGGTGCTAAATCGTCCCAAAGTATATGCTGTAATCGTCCCAAACAGCATTTTTTGATGATTTTTCCGATGTTTTCAACCTTTCTTGCATCTTTTTCCGCCTTGGGCATGCTCTTTTTTCGGAGCATGCCTTCCGGCGATATGTTTTCATCGTTTACTTGTTCCGGTTGCCTGTCACCAAATTTCCAGGTTGTCGTCATCATCTTCCCACACCGAGTAGGAACGCTTTGCTACTGCTTCTCCTGCATCACCGCTGCCCGGAGTATCTGTAATGACTATCTCTGTACCGTTTTCATTTATTGACCCAGCCAATATTGTCTGTGCCGAAGCATGGAATATGACTGTTAATGGTGATATATATAGTTGCATAATGATTGGGGAATTTCTGATATGTACCGTTACTTATCCTGTGGGCATAGTATCCGAATGGGTTGTCCTCGTTGCTCGTCATGTCAACATTCCTAAGAGTCTCGTCAGCGGAATAAAAGAGCACATAGTTTCCCTTCTTGGAGAAATCAATATCAGCGGGTGAACCTTCTATAGCAGTCTTTGCGCTGACCTTTACAAAAGAGACGAATGCTACCAGCACCGCCATCAGAAACAAATTAATCTTTCTCATTTTGCTGTCTGTATTGTAATAAATATACTTAGGTCTTTTAATATTATACGCACAGCAAAACGACAATGCAGAAAACAAAAAAAAAACTTACTCAACTTTCTCAAGTAAAGGAAGGCAAGAAAGAAGTTATGATGGGGAGTTATGATGGGAAGTTATGATAAGCCAATACCCGTCAATAATCAATAATCAGCAATCAACAATCAGTAATCAAATACCCTTTCAGGGGTGAAACATTTGGCTCCTTATAACTTCCTAAGCGACCAAAGGGAGCGATAACTTCCTATAACTCCTTTTAACTCCTAAAGTTCTTCGCAAAGCGAAGCGGCAAAGCCGAGCGGAGCACAAGCGAAACTAAATTATTTACATGAACACGGTCTACACGGTTTCCTGTGACGAGCTTGTCTGCCTGCGCTGATGCGCAGACAAGACAAAGCAGAAGGGTGAGAATTGGTTTCATAAAACAGAAGTATAGACTTATTTGTTATTGTTATGGTTCCCGAAGTGTTCTGTGCCGTGCTATCGTGCCCTTACCATCACCTTCTTGCCGTTGATGATGTTAAGTCCTTTCACTGGCTGGCTGAGCTTCTGTCCCATAATGTTGTATATGGCCGTGGCCCCACCGTCCTGAATGGTCGGGTTGCTGATGGCGTTGGCATTGTATGGTATGAGCATCAGCGGATACGTTGTGGGCAGCTTCGACTTGCTTACCGAAATTTTGCCGTCGCTGCCGAAGAGCCAGTAGTATGGGTACTTGTTGTGAAGCTCGTAGTAGTCGGAGCCTAAGGCCTGCCTGAAGGCGAAGGGGTAGCGCCCTGTGGTGGTAGAGGTCTTGGCGGCCAATGTCAGGAAGAGAGTGTCGGAGTTGACGATGTTGTAGTAGTTGCTGCCATCGTTCTCAAGATACCACACCTGTGTGCCGATGTCCTCGCCGCTCGCCTTCTGGCTCATGGTGCATGACAGGTTGTTGCCGTTTGCTGTGAGGTAGGTGTCGTTGTACCTGTCGTAGATCATGTATTCCCCATTTGCTATTGCGCAGTCCTTGTCATCGTTTACGAGCAGAGTGTAGACTATCTGTCCTCTCTCGCCGTTGACGGTATAGTCGAGAGTGTATGTGCCGCTAACGGCCGCACTGTCTATCAACACCGTGCGTGTGGTCTGTCCAGAGCTCCACTTGTATGAGCAGCCTGGCAGGGCGTCGGGGACGTAGGGGCCAAATACCACCTGGTCGCCTTTGTTCACCGTTACGTCAACGGTGTCAACCATTACGTGGCCGTTGACAATGGTCTGTATGCGCATGTTCTGGATGTCGATATGGAATTTGCATACTGAGCGTGCGCCACCCTGGTTGATGTAGGCACCGGCGAAGTCGCGTGCGCGGACCAGCGGTCTCGTCACAAGTGTCGTACCATTGCTGCCGTTGTCCCACTGGTAGCTCTCGTAGCCTCCCGTACCCCAGATGCCAAGCGTCACGGTCTCGCCATAGAATACGGTCAGGGTGTCAGTGCTGATGGTCTCGCCGTTATATATTATATAAGGTGTTGCGGACTGTGATGGCACGCAGTCACCGTCAACAGCTATGGTAAACACCTGCTGGCTCTCTATGCCGTTCTTGTTGGTGTATGTGGCGCGGTAGGCGTAGCTGCGGTCGGTAGTTATGGTTATGTCCTTCGTTGTCTCGCCTGTGTTCCATTTCCAGTTGCCTGTGTCCTCCTCGCCTTCCGGCAGCTGTGGCATGAGTCTGACGGTCTTGCCTCGTGGCAGAGCCTTGTTGGTATCCACGGCATAGTTGTTCTTCAGTCCTCCCAGTTCGTTGTGGTCTATGGTCTGCCCGTCGTATTCCATGCGTGGTGTGAGCAGTGTCGGTACCTTGTCGGCAGGTGCGAGGCCGTCGTAGGTGTTCATCAGCACTGAGTAGCCCAGATGGTCGTAGCCGCCGCTTGTGCCGCCCATGCCGCCCGCATCGATGCCCATTTGCTGGTATGCTTTCTCCGCATAAGGCATCTTCACACCCTTGACGCCCTCGTAGTGGCCTATTACCGTACCCCAGTAGTTTCTTACTTCTGCGGGCTCGGCGGGTGCCGTCATCAGCCATCCGTTGTGCCATGCCGTGCGGCAGTCCACATATTTGTAGTTTGTCCAAGGCAGTCCCGTTTCGTTCTGCGTGCAGGCCGCCGTGAACTCTATGCCTGCTGCGAGCCTGTTGTCCATGTACGAGAAGAGGTCATCGCCCTGGTTCCATGCCACGTGCGCTATGTCAACGGCCAGTCCCAGTGCCATGGCAGCGTGTCCGCCGTCGCGTCCGCTCTCCTGCATCTGTCCGAGCTTGCCATAGGCGCCAGTCTCCAGTTCCGACTCTGACGTGGTGACTATCAGGTTGCCCCAGAACTCCGTGCATCCGTCGTTGAGTATGAGGTCGTCAGTGCGTGGGTCACGGAAGGTGCCCACCTGGTCGTACTTCAGGAAGCTCATGCCCTGATTGTATATGAACACGTCGTCGCAAAGTATGCCGATGCTTATTACTGCCAATGCGTTGCACAGCGGCCAGTTGCTCCAGTAGTGTCCGGGGCGTATGCCACCCTGGTTGCCAATGTTCTCCCACGTGCCGTTCCTTCCTCTTAGGAAGTGTATGCATCCTGGGTACCATACGGTGAGCATCCATTTCTTGAAGTTCTCAAAACCGTTGTTACCCCAGCCGTCGTAGTCTCTGAGCAGCTCTGCCGCCTGTGCGAACTCGTAGCCGTAGAGTCCTGCTGCCAGTGCCCAGTTGCTGTCGCCGCTGACGAGCTTGCATGTGTTTGCCCATGCCTTGAGTATTCTTACGCCTGCTGCCGCGCAACTTGTGTTGCCCTCTATTTTCCATCTTAGTGCGTTCTGGTATGCCATGGTGGCGCCACGTGCGGCATTTATGTAGTTCTGTCCTGTCGTTCCTCCGCGTATGATGGTCTCCACAGGGTATGTCTGTATGGTAGGCTGTGCGTATTCCGCATTTTTCAGAATATTGTATGCGCTCACCACCTTCTCATTGCCAGCGGCAATCTGAGCCTTTATCCTGTCGAAATCGGCCTGTGTGTGCAGTCCTCCGGGGTGTATGAAGCCCCTGTTGGTATCGTATGCTCCCTCCAGGCTACCCATGTCGAATGTCATGCCCGTTGTAGCCCTTACGACGCTCATGGCGTCTGTAAGCATGGCTACATGCCTGTCTATCAACGTCTGACTGTATCCCCCAGCTGCTATGTTTCCTGCCATCAGTAGTGCGTCTTGCAGGTCGGCAAGAGCTCCGGGCATATACATTCCCGCCTCGCTGCCGTTCACGAGAGCCTCTGCCTCGGCAATGGCTGCAAGCAGCTTGCTGTTGTCTCCCTCTGGTGAATGCTCGTAGGCGTATTCCAGACTGCTGGTCTCACCAGCCAGCTTGCTCACCTCTGTTGCTTCCAGCGTCCTGTTGTAGAGGCGGAAGTCGGCTACGAGGGTGCTCTTCAGATAGCTGTCGCCGCTGAACGGAGCCCTGCCAAGCCAGCAATATTGTATGGTGGCATTGCCATAGTTTGTCGAGTTGCGCGGCATTGCGCTTATGGTGGCCTTCAGCTCGCCGTCTATGTAGAGGCGGCCTGTCGTGGCATTCTCAGTATATGCCACGTGTATCCACCTGCCTTTAGCTGAGGCGTTGCCAACTGAGAAGCCTGTCTCAGAGCCGTAGCCGCCCGTGGATGTGGCAATCCGCTGTGCGTTGAGCCTGTAGGCGGAATATTTGCCTTCTGTCTGTGTGCAGGCTGAGGCCGTGGAGAATGCCCACAGGAAATACCCGTTGCCGTCAAGGCTCGCATTGTCGTCTACGCAGTAGTAGGCGGAGATGGTGTAGTTGTCAGATGCTTTCAGCAGGTCACCGGCCGCCGGTGTCATGTCGAGGTAGCCGTTGGCTGTACCCAGGCTGAGTACATTGTATTCTCCCATGGTCTCCACCCTGGCATTGTTCTTCAATGTGGCATCCGGACCTCCTCCTGATGCGGAGTGCACCGTTGTGCCATCCACCGACCTGAAGTCGTAGTGGAGCACAAGACTCTCGTCCTGCGCCTTTAATGATGCGCTGATTGTCAGCAGCGATAACACCATTGTAATAAATAATTTCCTCATGTTGTAATGTCAGGTTTTTTATTTGGTCATCCTACTTTAAATACGCATTATAAAGACACGACGCACAAAAAGGGTAGGAGATAATACATAAATTAACCATGTTTAACGACCACTAAGGTATTCGAAACTATTCAGCGATTAGATTAACGGCTTCTCAATAATCCTGCGCTGTAAGCGCGCATGGACAACGTTCCATTACACCTAGAGTGCCGCTACGCTTTACTCTAGGCTATGTGTTTTTGCACTTACAGCGCGTACTGCCTATTGTGTTCGTTACAAGTATTCCCAACACTTTCCATGCCGTAGGTGTGGGAGGCAGCTATAACAGGGAATCGAAAAACAAAAAAACAGCCTCTACATTTATAGCATGTCAAGCAATGCTATATTATAGGATTTGTTTTCACAGAGCATCTTAAGAAATTCCTTAGTACTACGCTTGGTATAGCTGTCCTTGAGTATATGGAACGAACCTTCCATCTGCGTGTTTGGATGGTCGAGCGTGATGACCTTGATGCCCGGAATATGGCTTACCGCAGCCTGGCTGATAACAGTGACAAGAAACTTGGACGACCTTACAAGGTCGATGATGACATTCACCTCATTGATTTCCAACCTTACATTAAACTGACTCTCTGAGCCTCTTGTCAGAAGGTCGAACGCGTTGCGTGCCTGAAGTCCTTTGGCTGGCATTACAAAGGGAAAGCACTTGAGGTCGGAACATCTTACCTTTTCCGCATCAGCGAGAGGATGTTGCTCGGAAACAACTACAGCCAACTTGTTGTCAAACAATATGTGCGACTCTATCTCCGGGCTTATGCTGGTAGGCTTGTAACTCAATGCCACGTCAAGTTCGCGCTCTTTCACCATGCGCATCAAAGTCTCCATATCATGACAATGAATGTTGAGCTTAATGTCGGGATATTCTTTCATGAAGAGCAACACAGTATCCTTGAGCAGCGGGATGAACGAAAAGGTGGAGCCGATGTTAAGACAGCCAGCCTTCAAGCCTCTTATGTCGTTCATCCTGTCTATACACACATCCGCGGCATGCAGGGTGCGTCTGGCCTCAGGAAGGAATGCCTCGCCAACATCTGTAAGACACACGCGATGGGAAGAACGCTCAAAGAGCATTACACCCAACTCATTCTCCAACTGCTTCACCTGCTGCGACAGTGTGCTTTGCGTGATGTTAAGCAATCTTGACGCCTCACTGAAACTGTTCGTCTCTGCCACGCTTACAAAGTATCTTAGTTGCCTTAATTCCATTCTAACAGTATAATTTGTGAAAACTGCTGCAAAAGTACAATAATTTAAACGTGCGCACAACAGTTTGCTATTATTAATATCGATAATACTATCGATTATGATTATTAACATCTATAGATGGCCGTTATCGAAACAATCAATAGACAAATCTTCACGCTAAACAATATGAGCAGTAATTTTGCACCCGATAAAAATCATTTAAATATAGAAATTATGGAATACATTATCAACGAAACTTCGGCAAGCCAATACGCATGGCTCGTATGGGCACTTATCTTGGGAGCGGTACTTCTGAAGCCATCAATTAAACTCTTGCTAAAGACTTGGAGAATCAACAAGCGGTTGCACATCATCTCGTTCGGTGACAATAAAATATATTATTATGATGACGAATATGACGGATGAGCAGTACGGCATACCTGCTGACGGACATGCAAGAATAAAGAATGTGTGCCAGTTCATAGAGGAGTATGCCACGGCAATGCTGTCTGCCGGTGCCACCACCTCGCGTATAGAGCATTGCGTGGAGCGCATATCCAAACGATATGGCATAATCTCCGACCTGTCGCTACTCCCCTCGCGCATATTACTGACGGTATGGGATAAAAATCACACGCACAATTACAGTCTGGTGGGACACACCCATAAAAACGGCATAAACCTACAGACGGTCACATCGTTGAGCCGCTTGTCATTTCTGGATATACCTCTTGAGACAGCGTGCGGGCAGATGAAAGCCATCATTGCGACACCCCGCATGAACAAATGGATGGTCATTCTGCTTACGGCTTTGGCCAATCTCTCTTTCTGTCGTCTGTTTGATGGCGACTGGTATGCTATGGGTGTGGTGTTTGCCGCCACAATCATCGGCAATGTATATAAGAACTTTATGATTGAAAAGCATTGTGACATAAGATTCACAACCATTGTGGCAGCATATATATCAGCCATTGTCGGTTCTTCGTGTTTCATCTTTGGCTTTGGAGGCACTCCACAGACAGCCTTGGGAGCCTCTGTGTTGTGGCTCGTACCTGGAATAAGATTCATCAATGCTATATGCGACATGACTAACGGCCACTATGTCGTGTCACAAAGCAGGATGACAGATGCGGTCATTACAACCATCTGCCTTTCCTTAGGCCTTTGTCTGGCATTACTCACATTAGATATACAATGGAAATGAATACACTGCTCACCGACGGGCTCTTTGCCTGTATGGCTGCAATAGGTTTTGGAAGCATCAACAACACCCCGCGCGGCTTGCTTCCCTGGTGCGGACTAATCGCGGCCCTCGGCCATGCGACCCGTTTTGCCCTGATGCACTCTTCCTTTCATCTCAACATCATCCTTGCCGGCTTTGCCGGAAGTATCTGCATAGGCATCATATCGTCGTTTGCCTCACGCCATTACCGCTGTCCATACGAGGTGTTGGCATTTCCTGCCCTATTGCCGATGATACCGGGTATGTATGCATACGGCACTATCCAGGCTCTCATCTGCTACTTGCAGTTCAATGCCGCCGGTACGCCGTCTGAGCACTATCTAAATATTCTTGCCTACAATGCCATCATGACGCTGCTTATCATACTCTTTATGGTAGTAGGGGTGCTGGTTGGGATATTTGCGTCACGTATATTCAGGACCTTCAGTTGAGATTACTGTATTCCACTTGGTCAGCTGTTCCCAACGATGACTTGTGCCACCTCGCACAATTCCCTGTACCACTCTTCTCCGAAACGCCTTGTCAGAGGGCCTTGAAGAAAGCGGTAGACGGGAAGGCCGAGCTGGCGTCCCTTCTCCACGGCAGGCTTGCAGACGCTCCAGCGGTCGTAGTTGAGTCCTGTCAGCCCGCCGGGGAATTGCTTCTCCCTGATGGGGTATAGGGCGCAGGATATGGGCTTCACAAATGACGACTTGCCGTTGCGGTGGGCACGTTCGAGCGAGCATAGGCAGCAGCCGTTGCCATCGTAGCATGTAAACACGCAGTCCTTGCCGTTGACGATGCTGGTGACAAGCTCGCCGTCGCGGTCGGTATATGCCACGCCCTGCTTGTCGACCACGGCCTGCGCTGTTGCGCTCATGTCGTTCCATACGGTGTCGAGGGTGTCCTCTATGGCTGCTATCTCGTCGAGTGTTACCGGTGCGCCGGCATCACCCTCTACGCAGCATTGTCCCTTGCAATGGTCGAGGTCACAGCAGAAATGTTCGGTTATGATGTCGGGCGAGATGAGAACGTCACCCACCTGGATGATGTGTAGTTTGTTGGTGCTCATTATTATGTTGTTACCACTCTATTGGTGCTATTCCGTATTGTGTCAGATAGGCGTTGCAGCGTGAGAAATGCCGGTTGCCGAACCATCCTCCACGGTTGGCGGAGAGTGGTGACGGATGCGCGCATTCCAGCACGAGGTGTCGGGTCTTGTCTATGAGGTATGCCTTGCTGCGCGCAAATCCTCCCCATAGCATGAATACTATATGCTCACGGTTGTCGCTAAGCGACTTTATGGCCGCGTCGGTGAAGGTGGTCCATCCCAAGCGCTGGTGGCTGTTTGCCACGTGTGCCCTTACCGTAAGGGTGGCGTTCAGGAGCAGCACTCCCTGCATGGCCCACCGGGTAAGGTCGCCTGTTCTGGCGGCAGGCTTGCCGAGGTCTGACTCTATCTCCCTGAAGATGTTTATCAGCGAGGGAGGTGGGGCGATGCCCTCTGGCACGGAGAAGCTCAGTCCCATGGCTTGCCCTGGCTCGTGGTATGGGTCTTGCCCGATGATTACCGCTTTCACCTTGTCGAAGGGGCAGAGGTTGAAGGCATTGAATATCTTGCTGCCAGGCGGGTAGCACTGGTAGTTGCGGTATTCCTCCCTTACCTTCTCGGTGAGGCTCCCGAAATAGGGTTTCTCAAACTCTGGTGCCAGATGGTGAAGCCAGCTGTCTTCTATTTTTATCATTTATAATAATAGCCTCACTCCCTTTCCTTCTCTTTTGGAGTAGGGCAGGGGGTGAGGCTTCCTTTTTAGTGTTTATCAATCAACAATCAGGTTCTCGCCAGTCATGTCGGCAGGCTGCTCCAGTCCCATGATATGTAGGATGGATGGAGCCACGTCGGCCAGACGTCCGTCCTTGACGGTAGCTGAGTTGTTGTCGGTTACATATATGAACGGTACGGGGTTTAGCGAGTGTGCGGTGTTTGGAGTGCCGTCCTCGTTGATAGCGTTGTCTGCATTGCCGTGGTCGGCGATGATGATGGCCTCGTAATCGTTTGCCTTTGCGGCCTCGATGACCTCGCGCACGCAGTTGTCAACAGCATGTACTGCTTTTGCAATGGCGTTGTAGACACCGGTGTGGCCCACCATGTCGCCATTTGCGAAGTTCACGACGATGAAGTCGTACTCCTGGGTGTTGATGGCTCCAACGAGCTTGTCCTTCACCTCGTAAGCGGACATCTCCGGCTTCAGGTCGTATGTGGCAACCTTAGGTGACGGAACGAGAATGCGGTCCTCGCCCTCGTAGGGAGCCTCACGGCCACCATTGAAGAAGAATGTTACGTGAGCGTACTTCTCTGTCTCGGCAGTGTGCAGCTGCTTCTTGCCTTGGGCGGAGAGATACTCTCCAAGGGTATTGGTGACATTCTCCTTGGGGAAGAGTATGTTTACGCCTGTGAAGTTGGCATCATATGGAGTCATGCAGTAATACTGCAGGCCGGGTATTGTAGCCATTCCCTCCTCGGGCATGTCCTGCTGTGTGAGCACCTGTGTGAGCTCCTTTGCGCGGTCGTTGCGGTAGTTGATGAATATTACCACGTCGCCCTCGCCGATAGTGCCGTCGACGGTAGAGTTGCTGATAGCCTTTATGAACTCGTCGGTAACGCCCTCGTCGTAGCTTTCCTGCATGGCCTGTACCATGTCGGCCGACTTCTTTCCCTCACCCTTTACGAGCAGGTCGTAGGCTTCCTTTACTCGGTTCCAGCGCTTGTCGCGGTCCATGGCATAGAAGCGTCCGATGATGCTTGCTATATGTGCTCCGTTCTCATCGCAGCATTTCTGTACATCCTCGATAAATCCCTTGCCGCTCTTCGGGTCGGTGTCGCGTCCGTCCATGAAGCAGTGTACGAACACCTTGTCAAGACCATATTCCTTGCCTATCTCGATGAGCTTGAAGAGGTGGTCGAGTGATGAGTGTACGCCACCTGTGGAGGTCAGGCCCATGAGGTGGAGCTTCTTGCCGTTGTCACGGGCATAGCTGTAAGCCTTCACAATCTCCGGGTTCTTGAGGATGTCGCCGCTCTTGCAGGCCTTGTTAATCTTTACGAGGTCCTGATAGACAATGCGTCCGGCACCGATGTTGAGGTGTCCAACCTCGGAGTTGCCCATCTGACCGTTAGGAAGACCAACGTCCTCGCCAGAGGTCTGGAGAGAGGAGTGAGCCGAGACTGCGTTCAGATAATCAAGAAATGGTGTTGGGGTGTTGTAGATGACATCACCCTTACCGTGCTGACCGATTCCCCATCCGTCGAGAATCATCAATAAAGCTTTTTTTGCCATAGTGTGAGTATATTTAAAATGGTTCTTGTTATACCTTTGATGTTATGGATGCAAAATTACGATAAATCAGCCAAATTAAAAAATAAAATCAGGAGAAAAAATGATTGACTTGCTGACAAGAAAGTAAGAAGGTGGACCTGCGGGTGATGCCCGGATAGCCGTTAATCCTCATTTCTGTCTCCTTCGTCCGTGGATTTGTCCTCGATAAACAGCGAGTCGTCCATCTGGGAGAGCGATTTCTTCTTCTTGTTCTCCTTTGCGCCAGCCTTGATGAGGTTTCTCGCCGCAGTGATGATGCTTGGTCCGCTTTCGGCAGTTGTTATTTTCAGCTTGCCCATTTTCTTTATGGTGTCGTTCATGCTCTGTTCCACGTCAATGAACCTCATGCCGAAGTCCTGTACCCTTTCCACTATGGTGTTTGCCGCATCCATCATGGCTTGCTGGTTGGTGAGCTGCCTGACCTGCGTCCACATCATCTCAAGCACCCTGAGGTTCATGTACATTGTCTGCGGGCCGAGTATCATCACACCTTGGTCGTAAGCCTCGCGCCACAGCGTGGGGTCGTTGAGCAGGGCGAGGTTCAGGGCACCCTCGATGGGCACGTACATTATTGCGAAGTTCAGACGGTTGCATCCCTCGGGCAGGTATCGGGTGTATTCCTTCCTTGCCAGTCTCTTCACCTGTGCCCTCACGCTGTCTATGTGCGCTTTCAGGAATGTCGACTTTTCCGGGGTGCCGTCTTCGGCATTCATGTATCGCTCATAGTCGGTGAGCGACATTTTAGAGTCTACCACTACATGCCTGTTGTTGGGGAAGTGGAGTATGAAGTCGGGGATGAGGCCCTTGCCGTCATCTCCCTTGGCTGAGCGTCCGGCATGGTCTCTGAGGGTGGCTTGGGTGTCGAACTGTTCTCCCTCTTTCAGCTCAAGGTCCTCAAGCAGCTGTCTTAGCTTTAGCTCACCGAAATTTCCCTGCACCTTCACCTCTCCGGTCAGAGCCCTGGTAAGCCTGTCTGCGGTCTGTCCCAGCGACTCGCTCTGTTTCATGTTCTGTTTGATGGTCTCGTCGAGCCTTGTCAGGGCTTCCTTCTGCTGCTCCTTGGTCATGTTGAGTGCCGCCTGCATGTCTTGCAGACTCTTCTGCAGAGGGTCGATGATTTTCGATACCTGCTCGCGGTTGCGCTCTCCCAGTTCGTCCTGCCTTGCCTTTAGTACGGTCTCCGACGTTGTTCTCATCTGTTCCCTTATGAGTACCATCTGGTCTTCCACCTGCTTGCGGTTCATTTCCTTCAGGGTGTCGAGCTGCTGTTTGGCATTGGCAATAGCCTGTTCCAGCTGCTTGTCGTATGCGGTTTTAAGGTCTGCCATCTGCTGCTGAAAGGTAGCCTTCATTTCAGCTGTTTGCTTTTCCTGGCTGTCCTTCTGCTTTTGGCTTTCTTCCATCATTTTCGCAATGGTGTCCTCGTGCTGCTTCTGCTGCAGTTCCATGAGCTTGTTGGCGTTCTCCACATTGGCTTTCTGCACGTCCCTTTGTGCCGTCAGGTTTTTTATGTCCTCGGTCTGTTGCCTTATGATGCTGTCCTGCTCGTTGTTCTGTTCCGTCAGGTTTTTCAGCTTCTCGCTGAGCAGGTTGGTCTCGTTCTCATTTTTCCGTGCTTCGAGTTTCTTTCCCAAGATGAAGGCTGCCAGTGACATGACTGTGATGCCTAAAACGGTAATGATTGTTTCCATACTGTATTTCGCTTGATTGACTTAGTAGTGTGCGTATGCAAAAAAAGAGGGGTTACCTGTGTAACTCCTCTTTTATGCGCTTCAAGATGGGCTTGAACCAACGACCCCCTGATTAACAGTCAGGTGCTCTAACCAACTGAGCTATTGAAGCATTTGCTTGATTGCGAGTGCAAAGGTACATACTTTCCATGAAACCTCCAAATGTTTTTGCGAATTTTTTTTGTTTTGAAAGCAAAAAAAAATATTTCGGTCATTGAAAGGTGGTGTAGTCTCGGATATTTTCCGTAATTTTGCACCAGAGAAATGCCGTAAGGCAAAACCACCCCGAGGAGGCAGGAATACCATGCCGGCCATATACATTATTATATATATAGAACATACTTGGATTATATGATGAGAATCAGAAAACGTTTTCTTGCCTTGGCCCTTATGTCATGTGCCGTTGCAGGCATCGTGGCACAGAATAACGACCACAACTTCAAAGTGGCCAAGAACATAGACCTGTTTACGGCAATATACAAGAATCTGGACATGCTGTATGTAGACTCGCTGGATGCCGACAAGGTGATAGGTGAGGGCATCGATGCCATGTTGGCATCGCTCGACAGGTATACGGAATACTATCGCCCCGAGGACTCCAACGACCTTAAGTTCAAACTTACGGGCAAATATGCCGGCATAGGCTCTACGATAAAGTATAACTACAAGGAAGGCTGCGCCTGCATAGACGAGCCTTATATTGGTATGCCCGCACAGGAGGCCGGGTTGAGGAAGGGCGACATCATAGTCTCAATCGATGACAGTCTCATGAAGGGCAAGGAGGTATCGTATGTCTCGGAACGTCTGCGTGGAGATGCCGGCACGTCGTTCGTGCTAAAAATTCACAGACCGTCTACGGACAAGGATATGATCTTCAAGATAACGCGCAGGCTCATACAGACTCCAGCCGTGCCTTATTACGGCATGATAGCAGACGGGGTGGGCTATGTCAGCCTCACTACCTTCTCTGAGAACTGCGGACAGCTGGTGCGTAATGCCGTCATCGACCTGAAGCGGCAGGGCATGCAGTCGCTTGTTCTCGACCTGCGCAGTAATGGAGGCGGTTCAGAGGTAGAGGCTGTGAATGTTGTCAACGTCTTTGTCCCTAAGGGCCGCTTCGTTGTCGCCAACCGTGGAAAGGCCGACAATGTGAGCCGCAATTTCTCCACACAGGTGGAGCCCGTTGACACGCTGCTCCCGCTGGTAGTCCTTGTCAATGGTACAACGGCAAGTGCCAGCGAGATTGTAAGCGGTGCCCTGCAGGATATGGACCGTGCGGTGATACTTGGCACACGCACATACGGAAAGGGCATCGTGCAGACCATGCTCGAATTGCCGTACAATGCGCAGATGAAGCTCACTACCAACAAGTACTATATTCCCAGCGGAAGGTGCATACAGGCAAGGAACTTCCGAAAGACGGACAGTGCCAGCGAGGAACTGGTTGCCGACTCCTTGGCAAAGGTGTTTCTGACGGCCAATGGACGCAAGGTGAAGGATGCGGGAGGCATACAGCCTGATGTGGAGGTGGCTGCCGATTCGTTGCCCAACATAGTATATTATCTTGCCTACATGCGCGACTCCTCGGAGGTGTTGCACAGTTATATCCTTGACTATATAGACCGTCATCCAACCATCGCGCCGGCTGCCGATTTCGAGCTTACGGATGCCGACTATGAGGACTTCCGCAAGATGGTTGTGGAAAGTGGCTTCAAGTATGATCCTCTGAGCAATGCCGTGTATGACGAACTTGTCAAAATGTCGAAATACGAAGGCTATTATGACGATGTGAAGGCTGAGTTCGAGGCGTTGAAAACTAAGTTGCGCCATGATGTAGGCAAGGATTTGGACAAAGTGAAGGACGTCGTAAAGGAACTGCTTGCCGGCGAGATAGTCACGGTCTACTATTATCAGTCCGGGCGAGTGCGCAATGCCCTGCGCCATGACAAGTTCTTCAAGGAGGCATGCCGCCTGCTCGCCAATCCAGAGGAATACAGGACATTGCTGTCGGGAAAGGGGGAATGACGGGCTTTAGCGGAAGAGGCATCATTTAGGTGGCTTGTACTGGCAATATGGGTTGTTGCATCCGACGCGGTTTACCCCAGCAATCATGGACCTATTAATCGTCTACGTAAAACCATACACAGCATTATGACTTGTTCGGACAAAATATTATACGACAATTCCCTCGGCATAACCTTGGTGCTGATGTTGTTCTTTGCTTTCTACTTCCTGTTTGCAAAGACTCCCGACAAGCATATCTTCAGAAACTATCTAAGGTCGCGCCGGCTCATGGCAGGTGCCCTGTTGACACTGTCGGCCAATTATGCGGCGCATTTGTTGGTTACCCCTCGGTTGTTGTGGCAGGAGGCGGCTGTCGTGATGAATCTCTCCACCTATTACATTACCTACCTGTTTTTCAGTTGCGCCTTCCTGACTCTTCTCAATCCAAATTATTTCACGGTCAAACGTATTGTCAGAAATATCGGTGGCTGGCTGGTATTTATCCTCCTGTCTGCCGTTGCTCTGCTATGCCTGCACAATAATGAAGGACTACTGCATGTGGCAATGGCTATTATGACCCTTTGGCTTATAGCCTATGGCGTATTTCTGTCGTACAGGATTATACAGACCTATCACCGAATGGTAAGACTGTTTGACGAAACTCATTCCGACGATATTGCAGCATACGTCCGCTGGATGTCGCTCCTCACCTGGTGGGCACTGATATTCGGTGTAGGATGCAGCTTGCTCACCTTCCTTCCCGACAGATACGTATTCCTTTGGATTTTGGCGAGTATCCCGTTCTACATCCATATCTTTTGCTCCTACCTTAACTATCTGCTTTTTTATGAGCAGGTACAGCATATCTTGGAATCGGAGATGATTGCGGAGACGGACGGCAGTCCAGACGACATTGAGGCGCTGGATGAATGTTGTCCCACTTATCATGCTGACATCAAGGAGCGTTTGGACAGATGGATGATTACCGCCGGCTACACACAGCCGGGACTTACCATAGAGAATTTGTCTGCCTCACTGTCCACCAACCGCACTTATCTCTCGACTTACATCAAAACGGTTTATAACGTGTCGTTCCGCGAATGGATTTCCGACATGCGCGTCTCCTATGCCAAGCAGCTGTTGGCTAACCACCCGGAGCTTACGGTGGCAGCCATATCCGAGGCTTCGGGATTTCTGTCACTTAGCAATTTCACAAAGGTATTCACAAAGAAGACTGGTTGCCAGCCTTCAAAATGGCGTAGGGATTCAATATAGAATACTTGCACCAATTTGTAATATCAACTTTTTTGCGCTTTCTATAGCAGTGTGCTCTGTATTTGTTACCTTCATTGCCGCTAAGGTTATAAATCATGAGCGGTCGAAAGATTGTATTGTCCTCAATTTTAAATTGTTAATTAATCAAA
>SAMEA3663023__coassemble_758_pt1 | contig 36952 bp, 25 predicted proteins | sample SAMEA3663023__metabat2_low_PE_013 | metagenome-assembled genome bin SAMEA3663023 (sample SAMEA3663023) | pig gut metagenome | biome: pig gut; feature: pig-associated habitat; material: faeces | place: France | collected 2012
TCATAAATCTACCCTTAATCGTGTATTGGATGATAGTTGCGGATTTTAGGTTTAATAACAAATAGTACTAATAGTTTTAATTCATGGAAACAACAAAAAGAGTTTGGAGTTATGTACTCCTTTTTATGATGACAGTTTGCAGTCTATCGCTTGTGTCTTGCAGTAGTGACGATGATGATGATGACGATGGCGGTGATGTTGCGCCCGCTGCTTTTGAAGCTTATGCTGCCAAGTATCAGATAGCCGATGCCGGTGCTGCATTCTCGTCAGTAGAGTTTACGGAAAGCGGTAACTACATAATGGTATTGAATGACCTTCCAACAACTGGTGCAAAGTCGTTGTCTTCGCTTGCAGCAAAGAAATCTCCTGCCCATATGATGTTTGGCAATTTGCTTCGTAAGGCCGCGACGAGGAGCGAGTCTGTGTACTCGCCTATCCTGTATGGCAAGTATACTGTTGATGCTGACGGTACATACGTTCTTGCCGGATATGGCAAGGTGAAGGTCGTAGAGAATGGTGCCGGTAATGCTTATAGTCTGGAATTCATGCCGTCATCAAGCTCTTCTTTCACTTATACGGCTTCAAAGCAGAACCGTGACTTGGATAGTGAAAACACAAATCGTTTGTGCAGAACTTGGAATACGGCTTCTTTCCAGATAGTTGCCAAAATCAATGGCAAGGTACTGCTTGACGTAACTGCAAGCACAATGGGAGAGTTGATAAAGAAGTTGCAGAAATGGGCTGAGTCAAATGACGAAGAGTTTGACCCGTCTGATTGGGAGTATCTGGACATAGCCAATCCTGAGCAGGTTGTCTTTACCAAGACTGGCACCTATATGGTGAAATACAGCAATAGCGAGCTGGCTGTTTCTACATGGAGATGGGTAAATGACAGCGAGACTATGCTGCAGTATTCTTGGGAAAACGACTTTGAGGATTCTTATTTGAATGGTTTTGCATCTGTAAGCTACAAGGGCAGACAGCTGGTAATTACAGAGACTGACAAGGAAGAGGAAGATGGCGAATCATACGAAATGTCCATGGTGTATTATTTCAATGAGGTGAAATAACTTTGGATGCTATAAACAGATAATTAACTGAAGCAGTCTGTATGTATATTATTATTCCGCATACTACCCATCAAAAGTAGTATGCGGAATATTGTTTATTACAGCCCTCAACTATTAGTGTATGTGTCGGAGAGTTTGTCCTGCTATTTCCTCAGCTTGTCGGCAAAGTATGTGATGGCATTGCGCGTGATGCGTACAGCCTCTTCCATGCTGCAGTCAAGGTGTCCGCCGCTGGCATTGAGGTGTCCGCCACCATTGAAGAATTTCTCTGCCACCTCTGCCACGGAGAAGTCATCGACGGAGCGCAGGCTCACCCATACGCAGTTGTCCTTGCGGTCGTCCTCGCGCAGGGAGATGGACATTTTCATGCCTTTAATTCTCAAAGGCTCGTTGACGAGTCCTTCTGCGTCGCCCTTGATGAAGCGGAAGTCCTTCATGTCCTGTCGCGTGATGGTGAAGTATGAGGCATGCAGGTCCTCGAAGACGTTCAGCTTCTGGCTCATGAGGTAGCCTCTTAGCCTGATGGCCCATGAACTGTAGTTGTTGAAAACGTTGCGGTATATCTTGTCCTTGTCTATCTTCTTGGTGAGCAGTTGGCAGATAATGAAGAAAATTTCCGGTCTCGTAGAGTTGTAAGTAAAGCCTCCCGTGTCGGTCATCATTCCGCAATAGATGGTGCTGGCAAACTTGCGGTCGAGCGTGTCGAAGCCCCCGAGCTGCCATACGATGCGGAACACCAGCTCGCACGTGGAGCACATTTCTGTATGCGATGCTGTCACCTTGGCCTGAATGTCCGGTTGCAGATGGTGGTCGATGAGTATCTTCGGTGCCTTGCAGTTGTCGAAAGGCTCCTGCATGGCATGCAGTCTGTCTGCCTTGTTGAAGTCGAGGCATATCACAAGGTCTGCTTTGTCGAAAGCCTCGCTTACTTGCTCGGGGTGCTTGTCGTAGCGTACGATGCGCTCGCTTCCCGGCATCCATTGCAGGAAGTCGGGATAGGCATCGGGTAGGGCAATGAAAGCTTCCTTGTTCCAGATGGTGTGCAGATATTCCGCCATGGAGAGTACTGCGCCAACAGCGTCGCCGTCGGGTGACTTATGAGCGCAGAGAACAATACGAGAAGAAGTCGCTATCAACTCTCGTAAGGTAGCGACTTCTTGTTCATTCAGTATGTTGTTAAGCATTAGAACAGTTTGTTTGGATAAACACCATCAGCCACGAGCTTGGCTATACGCTCAACGGTAGCCTGACGGTCGGCAGCGTAGGTTACGCCAAACCATACAGAAGTGGTGTCGAGTACCTCTACTGTTGCTGTACCCTCGTTGATGAGCTTGTTGACCATCAGAGGTATGAAGAACTCAGCCTTGAGGTTCTCCATGTTCTTCGGGTCGGAGAGGAACTCCTTGAAGTAAGCCTCGCTATGCTCGAAATAGTCTGGTGTGAAGCCCCACATGTTCATTGATACCGGTACGGTTTCTTCAAGTGGTATCCACTTGCCGTTCTCGTCCTTGAAGCAGATGGCGTTGCCCTTGTCTGCCTGACGCATGATTTCCGTGCGCTCAACTACATCAGTAAGGTGGCGGTTGTCGTCGTACTCGCATACGCCGCGGGCTACTGAGCCGTTCTCAGACAGTGTGTTGCAGCAGCGGAAGCCAACCATGGCATACTTGTTGGTTGAGCCTTCAGGAAGAGAGGAGAGGAATTTGCCTACAGACATGAAAGCGTCGCGTCCGTAGAAGTCGTCGCAGTTGATGACGGCGAATGGTTCCTTGATTACATCCTTACCCATAAGAACGGCGTGGTTGGTACCCCAAGGTTTTACACGACCCTCTGGACACTTGAAACCTTCTGGGAGGCTGTCTATGCTTTGGAAGCAGAGCTCGCATGGCACAACGCCCTCGTACTTGGAGAGAATCTGTGTGCGGAACTGCTCTTCGAAGTCTTTGCGGATTACCCATACAATCTTGCCAAATCCGGCCTGGATGGCATCGTAGATTGAATAGTCCATAATTGTCTCGCCGTTAGGGCCGAGACCGTCAAGCTGCTTAAGGCCACCGTAACGGCTTCCCATTCCTGCAGCAAGGAGAAATAGTGTTGGTTTCATAATACGTTATGTTTAATAATGTTAGTTTGAAAATCCATATAAAGGCGGGTAGGTTAACAGCATCCCCAAAGGCTCTCTGTTTCCTCTGTCATATAATGACAATGCAAAGATAACACTTTTTTCGTTAAACAATAAATAAAGAAAGAATAATTTTTGTTTGGTGTGACGAATTACTAATGTTGGATTAGTGTTTCGTCAGAATGGGTACCCGATTGCGAGGTGCAGACTCTGGCTGTCCTTGAAGTTCGGAAGGTTGTAGAACCCATGCTTATATGGCAGGTGCAGGCCTATTCCCCAGTCTACGCGTATGACGAAGTAGTCAAGGTCGTATCTCAGTCCTACGCCTGTGCCTACAGCCATCTGCTGGAACATGTTCTTAAACTTGAACTTGCTGTCGGGGCGATAGTCGTCATCCTTTAGCGACCATACGTTTCCTGCATCGAGGAATATGGCACCATAGAGGTTGTCGAACAGCCTTGGACGGTATTCGAGGTTGAAGAGCAGTTTCAGGTCGCCTGTCTGGTCGAGATATGATGATGTAGCCTCGGTTGGCAGATATGCTCCCGGCCCTACGGACCTAATGGTGAATGCGCGTATGCTGTTGGCTCCTCCCACGTATAGCTGTTCGTTATATGGTGCCGTTGTGGAATTGCCGTAGCTCCAGATTGCTCCGGCGCTGGCATGTGCTACAAACTGGTCGTGCTCATTCAGCTGCCATGTCTTACGCCATTCGGTTTCAATCTTTAGAAACTGCGCGTATGGGTTCTTGAACATCTTCTTGTCTTTTGTGCTCCATTTGTGTCCGAAAGCTGCGTAACCTGCCGACAGGATGTTGCCGGCCTCGCTAATGGTTGTCTGCCAGAAGATGGGGTTGCGGTAGCTCAGTGGACTGGTGTAGATATATGAATACCTCATCTTTGGAACAAACTGGTCTTTCATGGACACCTGCAGGTAGGCGCTGGTGTTGAGCACCGAGTCGAACTTTGCCGTGTGGCTCGACATATAGTCGTATTGCAGTATGAGTGGTGAGAACTGGTGCAACGACTGTTCTGACGTCTGGAAAGTGTAGGTAAGCTCACCCGATACCACATGTCTCTTGAAGTAGCTTGCACGGTTGATGACACTTGACGATGCCTTGACGAGAGTCGATGGAGTAACCTTGTAGCGTCGGCGGGGCAGGAAGGGTATGAGCAGGCGGGGAAACTCCACAGAGGCATCGATACCGTACTGATAGGAGTGTACGTTGTCTGCCGAGCCAGATGCTGCATGTCCTGTTTGCCAGTCGAAGGAACCATTGAGGTTGATGTCGAGTTTCTCGCCTCCCCTGAATGCGTTGCGCTTGGTGAAACCCACTACCATCTGCGGACCCATTCGTCCGTTGGTCTTACCCTTGAAGTTGGTCTCCACATAGAAGTCGTATGGCTTGTCGAAGACGCAGTTCAGCGTAAGGTCGAGGGTGTCGCATAGTGCTGACGTGTCGCGAGGGGTGAACTGGAAGTCTACCGACGAGAATACTCCCGTACCGGTAATCTTGTTGTTCGATTCCAGATGGTTGGCGTAACTGTATGGCTGTTTGGGACGCAGCTTCAGGTCGTTGAGTATTACCCTGGGACGTACAGGCACCCTCTTGCCGTTGTAGTATGCGGTGAAGCGGCGGCGGTTTATCGAGTCCTTGAGTTCTTCCATATAGCTTCGCTGGAGGTTTATGCGGATGTTGCCAATGTACCATTTGTGCATGGCCTTGTCTGGCAGGTCATCAGCAAGCTGCATGTCGAGAAGCACCTTTCCGGGGACGTTTACCGTGTCGGCCAGGTATGATACGTAGCTTGGCTGATAATAGTAGTATCCGTTGTTGCGGAACAGATTGCTGATGCGCGTGCGCTCAGCGTCGAGCGATGCTACGTCGAAGGCCACACCTTTCTTGAGCTTGCTCTCGTCTGAGTGTGCGTCTATCAATGTGTCGGCGTCGTATGGGAAGTTTGAGTACTTCACGCTGTCTATGGTGAACAGGTGCCCGCAGTTTACGGTGTATGCTATCTTTGACTCCTTGCCGTTCTTGCTTACAATCTCGTCATAGCCAACGCTGCCGCGGAAGTAGCCGTGATTGCGCAGCTGTGACTGTGCTACAGATGCGCGCAGCTCGGGATTTACCCAGCTCATCAGCACAGGCTCGTTACCAAATGTCTTTGACAACCATTGTCCCAATACCGATTGAGAATCATGGAATGCGTTCCATATCCATAGACTGTAGGGGAATGGGGTGCGGTAGTAGCTGCTTCCGAGCAGTGCTCCATTTGGTGCACAGGCCAGTGCAGCCTCTATTTCCTCCTGTGTGGACAGGAAGTGGGAGTTGCGTTCGTAATCCTTGTACTCGATGGTTTTCAGGCCTGTGTACAGCCTGTCACCCTCGGGTATGTCGCTGGTTGTGGAGCATGCAGTTAGAAGTATGCAGCAGAAAATCAGCGATATGATAAGCGGTTGGTGGGGATGTCTCATTCTGTTTTAGCTTTAGTGGTGTCTGCGGGCTGTATCAGTGGTGGTACGCTTGATGTCTCCTTGAGGCGGAATATGTCGCCGAAGGTACGCAGCTTGCGTCTCCAGATGAAACCTCCTCCATATTCGCCGATGTTGCCTTCGAGCCAGTCGTAGCTGTCGCGGTTGTAGAAGAGGTTAAGATATTGTGTGGAGTTTTCGTTTAGCCTGTATTCGAACTGCACGTTGTTGAAGAACGACTCGTTCTGGTTGGACATGTCGGAGCCTGTAGACAGCTTGCCTCCAACGATGATGCGCAGTCTGTTGTTCCAGAAACGTTTCGAGAACTTGAACGAGTAGTCAGTGCGTGTGTTGCCGCTGGCATCGGTGGTGTTGTCGAGTCCGAAGCTCAAGTCAAGTGTGCGCAGGGCATTGCCTGCTATGCCGTTAATCTGGTTCTGGAGGAATGCGCTGAGTGCGGAGTTCATGGAGAAACTGTTGGTGTTGCCGTCGGCAAGATACATTCCTGTTGTCAGCATGGTCACGGCCAGCTTGCCCCGCTCCTCTATGCTCATTGTGTTGAGCTGGTTGCTGATAGTCATGTCCTGTGGAGCGTAGATTACAAACTCCAGTCCCATGTCGTTAAGCGTCTTTGTTATTATCACACCACAGTTGAACTCTACTGAGCGCGTGCCGCCTCCGTCATCGGAAACGGCCGCCTTTGTGGTCTCAAGTGCCGTGATGTTGAGCCTTGGGTTCATGGGGTCGCCAGTGAACTCAACGTAGCTGCCATCCTGTATTACAAATGTCTTGAGCGGTATCACAGGCAGTGAGTATTTCATCTCTCCGTTGTTCAGCGTGTAGCGGCCACGTAGTGACAGTCCGTCAATGGCATCATACTGCATACGCAGGTCACCGCCACCTATGAGGTCGATGTAGTTTGACTTATTGGCGTTGAGGGCGCAGAGAATATGAGCGCTCTCATTGACACTCATAGTGAGGTCCATGTTGAATCCGGAAAGCGGCGGACGTGTTACAGACATCTCCACAGAGTCGGCAAAGTTGGTGAATTTCACAAGGTCGTCGAGCTGGTTGTCCGTGGTGATAGGGCTGTCGCGAAGGATGTATGTCATGTCGGTAGAACCGAGAACGTCGAGCTTTCCACGCAGTCTGAGGTTCTCTACCGGTCCCTGCATGCGCCCGTAGAAGTTGACGTATGCCTTTCCGAATGCCTCAGAGCGGCTGTTCTCCTTTGCGTCAATGATTAGGAAGTTGTCTGCTCTCATGCGTATGTCTGCATACATGTTGTCGAGATTGGAGAAGTCAATATATCCCGACGTGGTAAGCGGTTTGTCGTTGTGCGAGTACATCTCGAAGTTCTCCAGCAGGAGTCTGCTGCCGCTTATGGTTACCGGGTCGTTGTCGAAGCGCATCTCCACGCCGTAAGGCAGGCTGAAGATGTAGGCAGAGTCGAGATACAGCTCGCCATTTACCTGCGGCTGTGACAAAGGGCCTTTAACGCTCAGATCTCCCTCGCAATAACCATTTAATCCGAAGAGCTGATCGGGGATGAAGCCGTTGACTAGCGAAAGTGGAGTGTGTGCAAGCGATAGTGTGGCATCGAGGAAGCCGTCGCCTTCGGAGGCGTATGTTCCGCTAAGTGTTCCTATCTCTTGTCCGTTGTGTATCATTATGCCGTCAACGGAATGACTGCCGTTGCTCAGAGGCATGTATGTGAATTCTGTTCCCACATCGCCCATTTTGCATCCCTCGTAAATCATGTTCGATACGGTCAGGGATGATGAGACTGTCAGCTCGTCGGGAGTCTGGATGGCGTGGAAGTCGCCATCGAGAATGCCCGTCATGTTTGGTGTGAAGGGAAGTATTGCGAATATGTCGTCAAGGTCAAGTTTGTTGACGCTGAGCGTTATGTCCTGCAGGGCATCGGCATTCTCGTCGTTGGTGTACACCTGTAGTCCCGTGCCGTCGGAAGCCCTGAGCTTCAGGTTTGCTGATACGCGCTTGTCCTCGCTCAGGAACAGGTAGTTGTCCTTGTTGACGGCGAACTTCTTGTAGCCCAGTACGGGGCCATCACCAATGAATGTCACCTTTACTCCGTTATCCTCCATGGCTGCCGACATGTCGGTAGCCAGTCCCAAACGGTCTTTCCAGTCGTATAACCTTGTCTTTATGGTTGTTCCCTTCTCGGTCAGTGTACCTTCGACAATGGCATTGAAGATGTAGTCGGGGTTGTCCTTGTTGTTGTGTACCTGCATGCGGTAGCTAACGTTGGAGCTGTCGGAGAATATGACTAAGCTTGCCGTGTCGACAAGAATGTCGCTTACCGTCATGGCATTGGCTCTCATGTAGCCGTTGAGTCCGCTGGTTGGCGATGACGTCATGTCCATAGCCAATGAGCCGCAGCCAATACTGTACCGCTTAAGCATTCGGGCAACAACATTCTCTGAGCCGGAGTTCAGCTTGATACTGGCCAAGGGCAGACGCTTGCGCAACATTGGCTGATCAATGTATCTCTCGTCCATCTGCCTGATTACCTCGTCGCTGACGTTGCCAATGGCGGAAAGCAGGTCTTCATAGCTGCCGCTGGCATCCATGTTGAGGTAGAAATCACCACAGCTGACTATGGCGTGTGTGGTATCGGGACGCAATATGACATCCATGTCGATGTCTTCCGGACGGTATATGCCGTCGTTGTCCTGAAGTACGATGTCGCCAATGGAGCCTTGTATGGTGTGGGTGTCGTTGAGATTGGTGCTCATGTCAAGGTGTGTGCACATTGATATGTTGAGCGGGCTTTCCACAACACCAAGCTTGTATAGGTCAAGCTCGGAGAACTGGCAGGCCAGAGTAGCGCTGAGCTTGTTGCCGTTTGTCATGGCGTCGATGCCGATATTGCCGTTCAGCATCTTGTTGTCGCTGTTGATGGTTGCGTGTGCCAGTCCGTTGCTCATCTGTGCGTTGCCCCTGATGCCGTCGAGACTGTAGCCAGCGATGGAGAAGTGGGTGAGGTCGATATCTGCATCCAAGCTTGTCTTTGGTGACAGGAAGTCGAAACCGCGGCCACTGATGTCGGCTTTGGCGGTGAGTGAGGACAGTCCCATACCTGTTACAAAGTGCTGGAGTGGGAGCCTCTTGGCAGAAATCTTTGCCATGTACCTGTCTGAGCTGAGGTCAATGGATGCCTTGCCGCTGATGTTACCGCCACCCTCACTCAGTTTGAAATTAGTGGAATACTTACTTCCGTCAGCGTTTACTCGGGCTTTTAGTCCTATGCCCGATGGTATTCGTATCTTTGCCGCTACGTTCTTATCGAGCAAAACTGTGACGAACCCCATGTTCTGTGTTGACGCCTCGATGTCTGCTTGTGCTGCAAGCTTGCTCATGTCGCTTATGTTGGCGGCAAAGCCTCTGGCCTTGGCATTGAAGGCAGTAGGAAGTTTTACAATAATCTCGTCAATGTTCATCCTCTCCATGTTGCCGCTTAGAATGGCGTCTATGGCAAGAGGCTGCTCGGGCCACCGGCGGATGAAGTCGGAAGGCATGTCTGCAAGAAACAGCATGAGGTCGGACTTGCCGAACGAGCCGTGCATGGTGGCGTGCAGCTTGCCTGGGGCTATGCTGTCGAAGGTGTTGAGGTCCATGGCCAGCTTTGCCGTGAGTGAGGAATGCTCGGTCTTGACGCTGAGGTCTGGCAACTTCATTCTTGTGGAGTCAAGACTTATGTTTCCTGCAATCTCTTTAAGTGTCAGGCCACTTTTCTCGTTGAATGAGCAACCGTGGATGCTGGCCGAGAGCTTCGGATCGCAGTAGTAAATATCGCTAATGGATATCGCTATGTTGGTAAGTTTCAGATGACTGGGGTCAAAGCCCACAGTCTTTGGTGAATATGTGTTATCGTAGCACAGCGTTCCGCCGTTCCATTCTGCTTTGCCTATCTGGTAAAGCGACTTATGAAGGTCGAAGTGCCCTTCCTTGACCAAGAGACGTTCTATGCCTGAGTTGACAATCATGCTGTCGCCAAATGTGCGGAACGTAATATCAGAGTGGCTGACGGCAAGCTGTCCGACATCAATCTTCCAGAAATTCTCGCTCGTCGAAGTGTCCTCAACTACGCTGTCGGTCATTGCAATGTCTACTTTAGCACCTTTTATAGAGATGTTGTCAAGTGCTACAGTCTCGGCTGCGAGGTCTATGCCGTGCGACTGTAGGGCAAGGTTGCCAATATTGCCTTTTATTATTGCCTGTGGTATGAAACCATCGGTGTTGACATGCATTTCCTCAAATGACAGCTCGTCAATAACAATGTTCTGGCTGAGTAGTGGAAGCAATTGTATATCGACAATGGTATTGCCGATGATGGCAATGGTATCGCGGCGGTTGTTGGTGCTGTCGGGCTTTATTACTTTCACACCGACAACGCTAAGGTCGAGTGGAAAGGCAAGGCGCACGCGCTCAACGGAAATCTCCATGCCTGTTTTTTCAGACGCATATACAGCTACTTGTCTTACTGCCCAATTCTGGAACGGAGGGAAGTAAAACAATGAGAACAATATGACAAGCAGCAGCACCGGTATCAGTATGACTATACCTATGCGTCTGAAAATTTTCTTCATGAGCTATGCTGTTTTTGCGATGCTCCGTCGGCAAGTGCCGTCCACAGGTTGTCTGTGGGAAGAGGCGAGTAGACGGAGATGGGTTCTTTTGATACGGGGTGTGTGAAAGCCACGTGATGTGCAAGAAGGCTTATCCCACCATCTGGATTAGAGCGTTTCGCTCCGTACTTCAGGTCACCTTTTATCGGGCACCCCATGTGAGCCAGCTGGCTTCTTATCTGATGATGGCGTCCGGTGAGCAGCCGCACCTCCAGAAGACAGTAGTTGGCTGTGGAACTTAAAAGTCGGTAGTCGAGAAGGGCCTTCTTGGAGTTGGGAACCTCACGGTTGTAGACGTAGGTCTTGTTCTGCTTCTCGTTGCGAACGAGCCAGTTGGCAAGCCGCCCCTCAGGCTGCTCAGGTGCCTGCTGGGTTATTGCCCAATAGGTTTTGTGAACATCGCCATTGCGGAACATCTCGTTCAGACGGGTAAGGGCTTTTGACGTCTTTGCAAATACCACAAGCCCTGATACGGGACGGTCCAGACGGTGTACCACACCGAGGAACACGTTCCCAGGCTTGTTGTACTTTTCCTTAATATATTCCTTAACCGTCTCAGACAACGGCTTGTCGCCCGTCTTGTCTCCCTGGACAATTTCTCCGCTTTCCTTGAAGACTATGATAATGTGGTTATCCTCGTAGACTACTGTCATAAATCCTCTTTTTTAGTTGACAAAGCCTCATCCCCTTGCCTCTCTACAAAAGAGAGGAGAATTAATTAGTCTTAAGGCTGTATAACATCCCTCAAAGCTATTATACTCCCCTCTCTCTTGGAGAGGGGCAGGGGGTGAGGCTTCCTCAACTTTAAAACTACATGTTCATTCCGCCATCGATCTGGATAACCTGTCCGGTAACGTAGCTGGACATGTCTGATGCAAGGAAGAGACATACGTTAGCAATGTCCTCAACCTGGCCTCCGCGACGGAGAGGTATCTTCTTCATCCAGTCCTTGCGGATATCCTCAGGCAGCTGGGCTGTCATGGCAGTCTCGATGAAACCTGGAGCAACGGCATTGGCGCGAACACCCTTTGGACCGAGCTCCTGGGCAATAGACTTTGCAAGACCTATCATACCAGCCTTGGAAGCAGAGTAGTTGCACTGTCCGGCATTGCCGTGAACACCTACAACGCTCGACATGTTGATGATGGAACCACCACGCTGACGGAGCATTATCGGAGCACATGCGTGGATGAAGTTGAATGCGCTCTTCAGGTTCACGTTCAGAACGGCATCCCACTGAGCCTCGCTCATACGGAGCATAAGGCCATCCTTGGTGATACCGGCATTGTTTACGAGAATGTCGATGGAGCCGAAGTCAGCATGTATCTGCTTTACTACAGCCTCTGTCTCGGCAAAATCTGCAGCGTTGCCGGCATAAGCCAGACACTTTACGCCCAAAGCCTCAATCTCCTGGCGTGTAGCCTCAAGACCTGCCTTCATGTCATCGTTGAGAACAAGGTCGGTGAAGGCGATGTTTGCGCCTTCTGAGGCATACTTCAATGCGATGGCCTTGCCAATTCCTCTTGCAGCACCAGTAATCAGTGCTGTCTTACCTGTTAATAATCCCATTTGAAATTGTTATTTAAATGTTAGTGAATTGTTATATATATAAATATGTGTATTGTCCGTCAAAGCTATTTTATCACACCCCGCTTGCCCAGCGCACCATATACAACCTTGGCAACAAGCGGCTTGCTTGACTCCTCGGTGAGCCCGTGGCCGAGACGACCGTAGATGAATGGAACCTCAAGACCCTTGATACAGTAATGGGTGATGTCGGCAACGAGGTCCACATTGTCAAGGTCGAATTCTCCATCGGCTACTCCCTCGGCATACACCTTGCGGAAAAGCTCTATCTCGTCCTCGTCGAAATTCTTACGCACTTTCTCTACCGTCCATATATTACGGAAGAACTCGGCACGGAGATTGCCGTTGCGGACAACGGTCTCACGTATCATGCTCAGATGAGTGTATATCAGTTCGATAATCTTGTCCTGAGGACGTATCTTCTTAGCCGCAACCTCATCAAGCTTGTCGCTCAGGCGCTCAAGCTCTGACTCGATTACTGCGTTGTAGACATCTTCTTTTCGGTTGAAATATGTATATAGCGTCCTGCGTCCTTTGCCCGATGCTTGAGCTATATCGTTCATGGTCGTGTTTGCCACACCATTTTTGGCAAACAGCTGACGGGCTACGTCCACAAGCGTCTGGCGAGTTTTTGAGATTGACATGTCGGCCTCCTATCTTCTTTTTTATTGCACATCATACAAATATGTGCAAAAGTAGGCTATTTCTTTGATATGTGCAAATAAAATCATGGAAAATCAGACTAATTATACCATTTTCACAAAAAAAACACTGATATATTTGCTCATGTCAAAATAATGATGTACCTTTGCACTCGCAATTCAGAAATGATGCATTTAACATCGCGGAGTGGAGCAGTTGGTAGCTCGCCAGGCTCATAACCTGGAGGTCGCATGTTCGAGTCCTGCCTCCGCAACTACTATTGGGCAACAGGCTTTCAACCAGCCTATTGCCCAGTTCTTGTCTTCAACCGGGACGAGAAAGGGACTTATTGAAATGTATGGGCAACGTTGTGGATTCTGAAACAACGTTAAAAAAATGTGTCCAAACGAGAAAAAACTTACTTATCAGAGAATAATAATATATCCTTGGACGTACCCCACGCTTCACAGAGGCAAGCGGTGGTACGTTGATTTCTATATTCTCGATCCAACGACAAATGAGATGCGGCGCAAGAAGTACATGCTGAGCAGGTACAAGTCCGTGAAGGTACGCAGGGAGATGGCCAAACAGAAGATTGCTTGGATTGTCAGCGAGGTGCAGATGGGCTGGAACCCGTTTGTGAAAGCCCGTACTACAAGGGATTTCACGAGGTGGGATGTTGTGCTTGCGCGTTACAAGGAATACCTTCAGGCAGCTGGCCGCAAGGGACTGCTCAAGGGCAAGACGGTTTATGACTACCAGAGCAGGATCAAGAACTTCGAGCTGTTCCTTGAGGAGACTGACACGCATCTTGCCTATGTGTATGAGTTTGACCGCTCGCTGTGTGTTGAGTTTCTGGACTACCTGTACTTCGACAAGGACGTTACTGCGGTCACTCGCAACGGGTACCGCACGTGGCTGTCCACATTCGCCTCCTGGCTTATCGACAAGGAGTACATTCCGAGGGAAAGCAATCCTGTTGCAGACATCAAGCAGATGCGCGAGGAGGAGAAGAAGCGTGAGCCTTTGACTAAAGCTGCCCTGTCTGCCATGCGTGACTATCTTTCGTCCCACAATCCGCATTTCCTACTTGCGTGCTACATAGAATACTATGTGAACATCAGGCCTGACGAGATGCGTTATCTGAAGATTGGTTACATCGACATCAGGAACTGCATTGTCACCCTGCCAGGCAAGTTTGCCAAGAACCGCAAGCGTCAGGAGGTTACAGTGCCAAAGAAGGTTCTGAAGCTGATGATAGACCTTGGCATCTTCAATTCCCCGTCCCAATATTACGTGTTCGGTCCCGACCTCCGTCCTTCGGAGGAGCATGTGGCCGTGAACCGTTTCCGTCAGGAGTGGGCTAAGGTTCGCAAGGCTCTTAACTGGCCGGACTGTTATCAGTTCTACTCGTTGAAGGACACTGGCATCAGCGAGAACATTGACAAATACGGTTTGCTGACGGCCAGGGACCAGGCACGCCACACTGATGCTGCAACTACTAACCGTTATGCCAAGGTCAAGCACACAGCCCATGTGGAGCTGCGTGACTGGGAAGGTGACTTATGATGTTATTTCATAGAAATATCCTGTCTTCACCTGGTCGATGCCCCGGTCGGTTATCTGTATTTCGATTTTCTCGCACACGTACCTTTTATTATTAAATATGTATATGGATGTCGGGTCTGGAATTTCGTTGGACAGGAATTTTATGCACCTTTGGTTCTTGCCGTCAATCCTGCTTTTCTTGGTGTGGAACTGTCCTATGTGTACGACACCCTCAGGAGCCCTGTCGAGGGCGAATGAGATGCCGTCACTGAAATCCCCGTCTATGGTGGGGTCCGTACCTACAGCCGCCATTCTCACCGTCCTGTCAAGACTTGTGAACGTCTTGACACCCGTGCCGAGGAAGAAGACCTCCATACGCTCGGACTCCGTACGCTTGCTGTCGGAATCCTCTCCGTCCTCGAGAGCCGCCTGGACTGTAGCACTGCTGATGGTAGCCGTCCCGTCGTTTTGCGCCACTGGCATGATGACCGTCAGGTCTTCCTCTTTCTGTACAGTCCACGTCCTTTGCTGAACCCCTCCACCGTACTCCTCCAGCTTGAGTTTCCTGAACTTGGTATCCATCCTCGCCATGGTCACCGGCACGATACAGATGTCTTCTGAACTGTCGTTGTCGGCGTTCCTCACGAGTTTGTTGAACTGTCCGGCTCTTTCCAGAGTATATACGCCCCTGTACCCGGCACCTCCGCTTCCGTCTGTCCTGCCGTAGAAATAACCCGTAGGGGTGGCGAACACCGTTTGGGACTTCTCGGAGCTGGTCAACGTCTCGAACTTTTCAGTCAGTTCCGCTTCCGAGCCATACTCTACGACATCGAAGTTGTTGAGTATTTCGTCGGGTATTTCCGTATAGAACGTCTTTTCCGACGAGTCGGCCAGATTGTACTTCAGGTTTCCTGCCGCATTGCCCTGCAGTCCGTCCTCGTCATACTCCATAGTAAACTCGTCCAGACACTCATACGCCACGGCTTCAGCATCGTAATCAACGGTACCGAATATGATTTTCTTCCCGTCCACGGTCACTGACAGCCCGAAGAGAGAATTGAACTCGGTCATAAAGCGTTCCAGCGTCCAGTGAGGCAGATAGCCCCCGGTATTGACAACGTATATCCTGTTCCACGGAAACTTGTCCACGGCCGATACGTCTGCCTCGTACCCGGCATATTGCAGAGAAGCTTTCATCACGTACAACAGGTTGTATTGTGGTTCGGGATTGATTAATACAGGAGACTCATTGTCCTCCCATCTCGCAATCTCGTTGACAGTGACAGCGTTGGTTTCGTCATACAGCGGCGTGTACACGCAGATGTCAGCATCGCCGACATAATCATGCGACCGGGTTGCATCGTCGTAGAGGACGAATGGAGGCGTAAGGAGAGAATAGACCGGGACACTGACAGTAGGGACATTACCCGGTAGAGTGACACCGGAAAAGTGCATGAACCTGAACACCAGCATCTCGTCGATGTATATATCACCGAAGCCGCTCACGTACTTGAACTCACTGTTGGCGTTCATAATCTGCAGTTTCACCTCTTTCTCAGACACACTCGTCACCACGCCTATGCCGCTGATGACGGGCACACACCCCGCTATCAGTGTCACGCTGTCGTACTGGTTTTTCCTCAGAGCCACGTCGATGCGGTTAAGGTGCCGGAACTTCAGTTGGTTCTCGTATATGCTCATTGGGAATGTCACGTCGAGCGTGTACGAGCCTTTATCCTTCAGTTCCGGGTTTTCTCTTGTAATCTTTATGTTGGATGATAGTGACGGATATGCTTTCTCTCCGTCGATGATGCAGTAAATCATACTCTGTCGTTCATTTTTAAATATCTGCTATACTGTCTGTGCAGTCCCTGCGGTCCGTCTATGGCCACAGTTGCGCTGATGCCCTGCGTGAGCTGCTGGTTCAGCATTGCTATAGCCTCGTTAACGCCCTGCAGTGTGACGTTCAGCTGCTCGCTGTCTGTCTGCACGTTCACTATCGGCGCAACCACCTGCGCCGCCGCTCCTGTTCCCATTGCCCGTGACACGTCACTCATGGTGAGCGAGCCTACGGTATTGTTGCGTTGTGCCTGGTCGATGAAGCTCAGCAGCGGCATGATGTTCTGGTTCTGCACGGCCTTGTGGTTGGCCACGAACTCACCCTCATGCACGACCCCTGCCTCCTTGCGGTATCGCCTGCCTCCTGTGAAGCCACCCTCATAATATCCAGCCTCCTGTGCCTGCTGCTGTTTTTTGATGGTTGCTATCTGCAACATTCCGGCAGCAATGGCGGCGGCTGCGGCTATAGGAGCGTAGATGTGTCCGACAACAGGTATTGCTGCGGCTGAGGAGTAGGCGTTGATGGCACTGATGGCAGTCTGCGCCACAGCCTGCGCCATCTGTATCGCAGCCGCTTTCTTTGCGTACTTCGTCTTGATGGCTGCTTCCTCCTTCTGCTGCTGTTCTTGCAGCTTTTTCACCTTTTTCTGGTTGTTGCCAGCCGCCTCTATCTGTTTCTCGTACTTCTTCTGCACTATTGCGGTCTCGTATTCCTGCTGAGCCGAGAAGTAGCTGCTTGCGGCAGACATCACCTGGTTGACGGTGTTATATGCAGCTTGCATGTTAGATGCGAGACTGCTGCAGAAATTCGCTGAAGCCTGCTGTTTAGCCGCAAGGTACTGCTCGTGTGTCATCTCGTCGTTCTCGTACATCACTTTCAGTTGCGCCATAGTCGACTGGTAGAGCATGACATCCCCGACTATCGGGACACTTGCCGATGATGTACCCTGTGCGTCAAGTTCCATCTTCGCCTTGTCCTGCGCCACAGCAAGAGCGTTGGCTCCTGCCCTCTGGGTCTTTTCGCTGCTTGTCTCATATCCGGCATAGGACGCTTTGAGTGCCAGCAGGGCCTCCTGATACTCATGCTCACTCAGCAAGCCCTGCTTATGTAGCTCATCAAGATTCTTCAGGGCGATTTCCATAGCCCTCTCGTCAGCCTGTCCGAGGTATTGCTCACGCACCTGCTGCAGCTGCTGCTGGTAGTATTGTTCCCGTTGCATCCGGTGCTGCTGTTCTGTGTCCTCAATTTCCTTTTCCAGGTTCAGCCTCTCCAGCGTTCCTTGTCTGTACAGTATCCTTTGCTCGTCGAGGTAGCGCATGTCCTCCATGAACAGCATTTCGTTTTTCTCCTGCTCTGTCATGTTCTCTCTCCATGCCATTTCCTCTATTGTTGCAATTCTCTGCTCGTGTTCCTGCCTCATTTGCGCGGAAGTCAGCTTATGCGACTCCTCCGAGCCGTTGAGCAGCAGTTCCTCCCTCTCGCGGTTCAGTTTCTGGTACTCCAGGCTTTCCGTATCGTATATAAGCATTCGTCTCTGTATGCCTTCGAGCTGTATGCGTTCCTGCTCGTCGATGTAGTCGCAGTACAGAATCTTTCCCATGGCATAGCGGTGAGTCAGCTCCGCCAGCTCCTGCTCTGTCTGTGCCTTGGCTGCCTCGTTAGCTTTTCGCTCATTGTCCCGTCGTGTTTTCTCCTGTTCGCGTGTCTTCTTGGCATCGGCCTTAGTTCCAGTGAAAGCCTCCATCTTGCTCTCGGCTTCCTTCACGTCATTGCTTGCCTTTTCTATGTCTGCAGCCGTAGCCTTGGCATCTTCCCGCAGTTTTTTCAGCTTCTCTCTCCTTGCGTCCAGTTCCCTCTCCCAGTATCCGCGTGTGTCGTAATCCGTTTGCTTTCCGCTGTCCGTTCCGTTGCCTGCCGCTGCCGTCCTCACGCTTGCTGCCGCTTCGCCTGCCACCTTCTCCATCAGCTCGATGGCCTTGTCCACGGCCTTGATTCTTGTGTCTACCTTCGCCTTGCTTGCCTCCAGTGCAGCTATTTCCGCCGATGCCCCCATGTTCTCGTACACGTTGGCTGCCGGTGCTGCTCCCGCCGATGTCTGCGTCCTGCTGTTTCGGTCTCTCTGTCTTGCGGCCTCCTCAGCCCTGCGTTCTTTTATCTCTTCTTCCTTACGCATCCGCTCTGCCACCATTTCAGCCCTTTCTGCTGCCAGTTCCTCCATCTTGGCCTTGGAGCCGTCCACGAGAGCCTTCTCCTTGATTTTGTCGATATATTTGTCCAGAGCCTCGGTGTTTTTCTCGTAGACGATACCCTCTTTCGATATTTCCGCTATGTAGTCCGGGACAATACCTCTCAGCTCATTGATATATCCGATTCTTTCCTCAACGCTGCGGTTGCTATCCTTGATTTTCCGTCTCAGCTCTTCAATCTTCTGCCTTTCCGTCTCAGCCTTCACCGTAGCGTCATGCTCCACGTCCGCCATTGCTTTCTGTGCTGTTGCTGCCTCGTTCGTCCTTCTTGTCAGGTCTGCCATGGCTCCCACAAGTGCCATGGCAGCCATTGCCGCAGCGGTATATGGATTGGCCTTTATCAGTGCAAACAACTTTTTGATGTTTCCCATCAGCACTACGTTCCAGTAGTTCTGCAGCTTCGTAGCTGCAATGTCCCGGTATTTGGCCGCCGTGAGCAGTCCTATGGCTATTGTCAGCGCGACTATCGTCCCACGGCACTTAATGACGAACCCTGCCAGTGTGCCGAGTATTTTCACTGCCACGCCAGTCGTGCCTATGGCGTAGCTTGCTACAGGCAGCAGTTTCTCTCCCAGCTCAATCCTCAAGTCCTGGAATCCCTTACGTGCCTTCTCGAGCTTGGCCTGGTAGGTGTCGTTCTGCACGTTGAATTCCTCCAGCACGCTTTTCCCCTCATTATAGGCATCCGTTGCGAGCTGCTGGTGTTTTCTTACGTCCGAGATTTTGCTGGCCAGCGTCGACAGCACACCTATGGCCCTTGTCCCGTCCAGCCCCATCTGCTCGAACATCGGTGCCAGCTCCGTAAAGCCTCCCTTTCCGTTCATTGACTCGAAGAACTGCATCAGTGCCTCGTTCATGTCCGTGCTGACGAGGGTTTTGAATTGCTCGATGTTCTTGCCTGCTATTCTTGCGAACACCTCGCTGTCCGTAGTCATCTTGGTGATGATCTGCGACAGTGCGGTGGCTGCCATCTCGTCCTTCTGCATGTTCTCGTCCATGGCCGCTCCTATGCCGAGTATCTGTGCCTGTGTCAGTCCTGCCTGCTGTCCCACGCCCGACAGGCGGGCTGTGAAATCCACGAGATAGCCTGCGCTTGCCGCTGAGTTCTGCGCAAGCTCGTTCACAGCCGAGCCAGATGCGAGCATGGCACCCCTGAGACCTTTCCTGTCGTCCTCGCCGAATGCCATGGCCAGCTTTCCGATTTTGTCGACAGCGTCACTGCCGAGGTCGTCACCGAGAGCCACGTTTATCTTGTCAGCCGCATCCACGAACTCCATCACGTCCTGGGTGGCCGTTATGCCCAGTCTTCCCGCACTTCCAGCCAGCTGGTTCAGCTGCTCTCGCGGTGTCCGTGTGTCCATGTCCTTGAACGCCCTGTTCATCCTCTCCACCTCCTCGATGGTCTGGCCTGTATATTTCCGGACGTTGTTCATTTCCTGGTCCATCTGCGCGAAAGCCTCCACGCTGCCCTTGATGATGTCGCGAGCTCCAGAGAAAATACCCAGTGTCTGCGTGATGGCACCCCAGTTTCTGTTGAGGAAGTCCATTGACCTGCCGAAGATATTTCCCTTCTTGGCATTCGTAGCCTGCATGTCCTTTACCTTCACAAGCTCAGCGTTCAGCTGCTTCAGCTTGTCGCTGAGTTCGTCAATACTGTTGCCTGCCCTTTCCGTGTCGAGCAGCTGTTCTTTCAGAGCCTTGATGGAAAATTCAATGTCGCGTACACTTGCTGTACTGAGGTTTTCGAGCGTTCGGTTTATCAGCTGCGTCTCATCCACGACGGTTTTCTCATCCCGGCGTATGGACTTCATCACACTGTTGTACTGTTCCGCAATGGTAACCACCCGCTTCTCCTCAGTCTCGATTTCCGAGAGTTTTGAGCGTATTTTGTCTATGCTCACAGCAGCTCCGTTATATTCGGCCGTACCCTGCGCTGCTGTTTCCTTGATATTTCTGGCCGTCTGTTCAGCGAGTTTCAGCTGTCTTATCGATGCCGTATCAATGTTCTCGACAGTTGTCCTTACGAACTCCACCTGTGTCCTTAGCTGTTCAAACACAGCGTTTGCGCCAGTGGCATCCGCCTGCATTTTCTCGAAAGCCTTCGTAGCCTTGATGTTCTCCAGTTCCTGTGTCACCATGTCAAGCTGCTGGTTCAGCTGCTCATAGACGGCTCCGTCATGAGGAACTTCCGATGCCAGTTTCCTCAGGTTTTTCTGTGCAGTCTCAATCTGCTGCACCGAGGCTGAGCCGATGTTGTCAAGCGTATCGATTGTCCTTGCCACCTCGGTGTCATACTTCCTCAGCTCCTTCTCCGCGCTGCTCAGCTCCTTTCTGATGGAGGCGATGAAGCTCTTCCCCATTTTGTTTTCCCTTGCCTCAGTGAGGTCACTTTTCCATGCCTCCACTTTCCTGCGCAGCTCGTCGAGGTTGCGCTTGGCCTGTTCGGAATTAAGCTCGATAATGGTAGTGTATTTCTCAGTTGTAGCCATAAAAAAAATGCTATCTTTGGTTTTCCGCAAAGATAGCACCTTATATGCTGATTAAAAATACATGTCAGTCCTTATTGTGTTCCTCAAGCCATTTCTGGTATTGCTTGTATTCACCAGTAGATTCCCCCAGACGGCGCATGAGGTCATCCACAGAGACATCATCATCTTTCTTGTTAAGTTTCTCGCCCAGACTTTTCAATCCGAAATAGATTACAAGACCTATTCCGAAGACAGTAACAATCAGAGGATCAGATGGCAGCAACATAATCAGTTCCTTTCTTTAGCTGTTTCGGGAGCCTGCTCCGTCAACGTGTTGTTTTCTATCGCAAATATACATGTTTTCCATCAAACAGCCAAATAAACCAAAGCAAATTTACTGATAAGAATACATTTTTAACAATTCCTTCTAAAAAATGGTCGATGGGTCACTCCGTCCTCTTGACATACTGATTGTATGTGACCCGTGCGTGTGGGTTGAAATTCACGATAGCCACCTTGTACCCTTTCGTTCCCCATCTCCACCACAGGAATCTGTGCTTGTATTCCCTGTACACGACCGTGCTGAGTGAGTCCCGTATGTTGTAGCAGAACACAGTATCCTTGACAGACAGGGATATGTCAGCCCACTTGTCGTGGTAGTAGTACAGGCTGTCATGACTGGAGTGGCTTGCAGTAACGGTGTCAGCCGTACTTGTAACGGTAGTCTGTACCGCTTCCAGCTGTCTTATTCTGAGGTTGAGGTCATTAATGAGCCGTTGCCGGCCTGCGAGCGCGTCCGTCATATATTTTGGAGCGACCTCGACGACAGTCTGCGTCACCACCTCTATGCTGTCATGAATAGTATCACGTATGACAGGAATTTCCGCATGAGCCAGATCGAAGCTTAGTGACTCTATCTTGTCATTCAACTCTTTCGCCTCATATCCGTCATACATCCTGACGGCAGCCATCAGGGCAAGCGTTATGGCAAACGTCACGATATATTTTCTCATAGCTCCCCGATGTATTTGACTATACCCTCAACATGCAGTCTCTCGATGACCTGCTTACCCTCGTCACTGAGCAGGAATGCCACGTCATCCTCATTGTCCTGGAACAGGTTCTCCGTCAGAACGGCTGGGCATGCCGTCTCGTTGAGCACCATGAGGTTCTGCGGCCAGTATTTCTGCCCTGGTGCCGGCTGGCGAGTCGTCAGTCCGCATTCCCGTGCCGCATCCAGGAGGCATCCTGCCAGCATCTTGCTCCTTGCCGAGGTTTTGGTGCCCACATGCACCTGCCATCCGTGTGGCTGATGCCATTGTCCGTCGTTGCCGCTTGCGTTGACGTGTATGCTCACATACATCACGTTGCGTGCCCCCTTCCGGCTGCACAATCCGTTAACCTTTGCTACCCTCATTGCCAGCTCGCGCGACCGCTCCGTCTTGCAGTCTTCCGACTGCATGTCCTTTGGCAGGTCCAGCGGTTCGTAGTCCACCTCCACTTGGTATCCCTGCATCCTTAGGCTCCGTGCCACCCTCGCAACAATCTCCCTGCCGTACACGCACTCGCGCAGCCTTCCGTCCGGGCTTGTCTTTCCCGGTTCCCTCAGCCTGTGCGGTGTGCCGAGGACTATGAGCATGTCATTCTTTTCCATTCCTTGTGGCCTCCTCCCTTCTCATTGTCTCGATTTCTCTTCGGACCTCCGTCTTGAACTGCGTCACCTGGTTGACCATGTATGCCGCCACTCCGAATATGGCCAGTCCTCCAGACACGGCTATGCCTATATACGTGTTCACGCCTCCTGGCACATCGTTGATGGTCAGGAATGCCGTGAACGCCAGCACTATCGCGCTCATTATGAGAGCTATTGCGCTGAGATACTGTATCCAGTCTTTGGTATTTTGTTTCATAATGCGTAGATTTGTTATTTCATTGCAAATATAATCTATTCGCCTCCCGTATAAAAATACACAACAGGATGAGCCGCATAGACAAACGTCACTCCTGAAGCTCCCTTTCGGTATCGCCATTGTCCATCCATTGTGCCACAAGCTGCCCGTCAGCGGCGTTATCGCCACGCTCAGCTTCGGCTCTACTTTGATATTGCTCATTTTTTCCTGTTTTTTAGGGTTAACACTCTGTTTTCTTTCTCTTACCGACAGCAGCCTTCTGCTGTACAGGTATTTCCGTTTCTCGCTCCGCAAGTTTTCAATATGTAAAGATAAATAAAAAAATTCTCATTCCACTATTATTGTAACATTTTTTTCTATCAACTCTCTATTTGTAGTTGAAATAATATCTGCCGAGAATGCGGACGCAGGCAAAGTACGTCAGGCTCGCAATCACCAATACCGTAGTCTTGGCAGGCCTCGTCTCCCTTGCTGCGATTTTCAACATGTTGTAGTACAGCCTCTTGTCCGCAACCATCCTGTCATCCTCCGTGCCGCCAATATCATAATCATCATCATGCACACAACAGGCAGCGTAGAACGTCTTGGCGAAAGGAGGCTTGAAGTACTTGAGCACTCCTTTCTGACAACCGCAACCTTTAGCCATTTTGTTCCTCTTCAACATCATACTGCTCCCAATCAATTGCATCCTTGGCTGCCCAACCCTCATTGAGAGTTGTCTGTATGAAGGTCATACAACCGACATAGAAGTCCGTGAAATCGTCCAAATCTCTGAAGGTGTAATATATCGGCTCATCCACTCCGAATTTGAAGGTAATAGGAAGGGTAGCACCAGCCGTCTGTACGGCCAAGTCATACGCTGCCTTGTAGTTAAACTGATTCTCCGAGGACAACCACACCTTGTTGCCTTTCCACTCAAACCCCGACAAGATTTTTTTATCTATCTCGGAATTATAGTGAGCGAGAACAACATCTTTCACTTCCTCAAGGGTAGGCTTTTGGTCGAAGTCTGTCTCGTACCATTCGGCATTGGACTCATCAACGCTGACCTTACCCCACCTTATCCTCCACTTGTTCCTTTTGGGGTTGATGCACTCCATAAGCGGAGTGTCTGTTGAACCTTGTACTTTTTCCATAATCGTATTATTTTTAGATTACCAAATCCTCCAAAGCCATGAACTCAGATGGGGATTTGACAAAGTTGATTTTACCATAGAAAACCAGACGTGAGTAGCAATCACTTGGGTTAAGGACTTCAGAAGTACCGGTTAAGGCTGGCATATTCCTATCTGCACTTCTGGCGGGATCGTAGTTATTAATTGAACGTCCTATAACCATTCTCCCCTCATTGTTTCTCACATTTTGTACTGAGCAATAATAGGTGGTGGATGACCCTCCACCCAATGAAGCCAGAATATCCATATATCTCTCATATATCATTTGGACTGGATAAATACTACCCCAGAAGCTTATGAATGTTTTCAAAACCCTTTCTTGTGACAAACCGTCTATTTTAGGGAATTTGACATACATGCCAACTTGGTTGCCACCCAAGCTACCACGGCTATTTCCATAAGGACAAAGAGCTCCGCCTGAAATCAAGTCCTCATATCCGATGATATTGGTCGCATATAAATTGGTTAAAACACCATTGACATATCCTGCGGCTCCTATATACGTGCTCTTATTATAAGGGAAAGTTGAGGTCATGCCAATCGCATCAGAGAGACCTGTAGTATTTTTGGCCGAATTATTCAGTTTCCTTGAGCCTGTTCCGTAAACAAGCTGCACGTCCTTTACTCCACATTCGCCAACGACAAGATTATATACATCCTTGTAACCCTCGAATGATAGTGGAGTGAACCCAACTCCACGAGCACTCGCTTGCTCGACTATATTGTCATAATAGTCGGTCACATATCCAGCACCACTTATTGAGCGAAGAATGCCATTCTTGTTACACCCGATATACGCTCCGTTGAGACGAGCGTTATGCTCCACCCAATCTGGCTCCATATCCAAGATGTTTGTGCTGTTGGACAGCAACACATAATGGATATTGTTGTCAATAAATCCATACATTACCGTCACGGCCAATTTGGTGGCACCCTCTGGTATCTCCATGACAAGATACATATTGTGAGTATGTCCAGCCGATGTTGATGGCAGGACTCGCTCAATTATATTCGAGTCATCGTCCAAGAACAGAGTACCATACGTATCGTTGCACACGGCAGGAAATCTGACCATTCTGTAACCGCCTGTAATATCAACTACAGCATACCCGAAATTCGTGCCGAATTGTGTAGAAGGAGAAGTGGTTACGGCATCTATAAGATTTGTTATCGTATCGGAATTCGCCTTGAGAGCTTTTTCTTTCACAATACCAGAAATAATGATTTTCTTGAAGTCGGCATATTGCTCTGGGCACTTTTCCCCATAAGCAAAGCATCCGTATTTCTTCTTGTTTAGAATATCGTTAACGCCCTTGTACCAGTAGTGAGGCTCGTTCAGCATGACGTCACCCATAGCTCCCGAAGTGTCAGCTGCCGTAGCGTCAGCGATGTTTTCCGCATCGGCAAAATAGTTGGAGTTGCTGTCGTGCAGCTGACATGCGGACACCTCGCCCTCGGCTGTATATTTGACCAAGTATCTATGCCTTTGCTGTAGTATCTTTAGAATGTGTCCGCTCGGCACGTATGTGTTGCCATACTCGCAGCCTGTCTTGTTGTCCAAGTTGGTGATATTAGCAGGGTCGGAGATTTTGTCATTGAACATTATCACCGTATATGGCGGCACTTTGATGTTCAGCTCGGGATAATGAGCTGTCCAATTCGAAAGGGTATCATCGTCAGGGTATTGCGTGAGCTGATAGGTACCGACAAGCGAGCAGGTATCTACATAGTTGCCATCGGCATCGACACCTCCCTTGTCAAGATACTTATTCAGGACGCTGCCGTCACCTTCCATATCAATATCCGTTACACGGATGTACTTGACCTCCGTACATTTATCCAGCAGGCCAACCCAATCAATGCTGGGACAATTCGAGAAAATGAATGTCTCGATATTGGAATAACCCTCAAGGGTCAGCCCCTCATCGGTCAATTTAGCCAGATATTCAAGGCGCAAGACCTTGAGCGTGCTCGGGAGATACGCTGTCTCAAGTGGGCAACCTTGCGCGAAGGTCACGCTCTCAACGGTTGTACCTCGTGCGTCAAGATAGGTAAGACGGCCTTGGTTGGAGAAATTAAGGGATGTGGACGAAGACGTCCCTGTCCTAATGCTCTGCTGATTGTACAAGCTGACAACCCTCAAAGCCTTGCAGGCATCTATGACAATCCAAGCACCAGCAGAACCTGTATTTGCAGAGGCCATATACAGCTCTGTCAGAGACGTACATTTTGACAAATCGAAAGCGTTTTTCAGATGGTCAGCAGCACCCGTCATGTCCAGCACGCCTATTCGGCTCGCTCCGTAGATACGTATCGGGTCGTTGATGGTATATGTCTCCGAGATGCTGAATGTGGCCGTCTCGCCCTTTTCGACCATTCCTGTGTTGTATATGTTCGGCTGGTTGTTCGTACCGTAGCCAAATGCGTATATCTCGTTGGATGTGATACTGACAACATCGGGAGCATCTGAGGATATGCGTGATATATATGCGTCTATGTTGTCCCCACGGAAACTATCGGTGCCATAGATGGCATCAAGCAGTTCAAAGCGGTTCTTGAAAAAGTACTGCAAATACTCCTTGTTTGAACCTTGCAAGGCGAAGATGAACTGCCATTTCTTTCCGTACATCACCTCGGTGGCTGGCTTGATGTATTTCAGCTCACCCGATTTGTTGTACTCACGAACAGACCAGTTGCCTATCTGCTCCTCGGTGAACATCCTCAGAACTTTTTCAAGGGTCAATACCTTGCGTAACTCATTGGCATAGGTTCTCAACTCGTCAGCGAAATTGGCCAATACCAAGTTCCACAGCCAGCTCTCACGACCCTCAAAGGCATACTTGCCAGCCTGCGAGTCATAGGTGTTTCTGTCTGTCGTGTACAGATAGACTAAGAAGCAGTCATTGCGCTTGCCGCCTTGTGAGTCTCCATCGTAGTAGGTGATGTACCATTTCAATCCGTCCCAAGTCCTCAGCAGCATATTCTTGGCTCTCTGGTCAACGCTGAGGAAATAGTCCGTCCACAAATAATACGTGAACAGGAATTGCTTGTCGAAATATTGGTCTATTTCGCTTACAAACTTTGAACTCGCAAAACTGCTGAGGTCGTTGGCGTCAGCTCCGCTCGGAACACAATCACGTATCCACGAGAACAGACGTCTCACGGCTGCACGGGAGGTGTCATCAAGACCTGCCCACTTCACGTCATCGGGATAATTGACCTCAAGGCCAGCATCAAAGTTGTTGGCCAAATCATTGTCGCTGTCGCTTTGGAAAAGGCAGACTTTCTCTGAGTTGTTCAGCGTTTCGAACGTCAGAGGACACGCTGGCGTAAAGCCGTCAACACCCTCCATCCCGAACAACGCACCGCTCTTGCTCTTCTCGTTGTTGAAATTGTATTGGCCGTAGAAATCGCTCTTGCCAGTTTCACTCTCGGCACAGAACACGTCTATCGGAATACCGTCAATGGCTGTCCTTATGGTTACGGCAGAGAGATTGCTGCCCGAATGCTCATACTGGTACTGCTGCGGTGGTGTCAGCAGGCGCATCTCTTTCAATACATCGTTGAAGAGCTTCGCACCGCCTGTGTTAAGGCTCATGGAGCTGTCGGAATAATCAGACTTGGCCGTGAACAGGTTCAAAGGAACAGAGTTCTCACGCATCTTGTACTTGTTCTTGCCAAGAGGATTGGCAACGCCATTGATGGAGAACTCAAGAAGTTCCGTGCCCTTGTTTAGATAGATGCGGATATTCTTGCTCGGGTATTTGGTTGAAGATGTGCCCTGAATGCGGATGTAGCAGTTTTTAACCACAAAGTCATATTCCTTGCCAAACGGTGAGTAGAAATATACGTCTGCAACGAAATCCTTGCTCTTGTCGTTCGTCTCATATACATCATCCAGCTTGTTCGCACGGACAATCCTCAGTACTCCACGGCCTCTTTTGCGTATCTTCTCAATGTCAATATTCTCGCCCTCATCATCAAGCACATCGTTCTCGTTGTACAGCTCCAAGAGGTCATCTGCGCCTGCGTCAACAAACAGATTGTCCAACTCCTCGTCATCGGAGAGTGTTCGGTTGTATATACGGATATTCTTTACGGCAACGTTAGAGCCCTCAGAGCTGATAACGATATTCTGAGGATTTTCTTGCGCAAAATTGAAGTCCGTCTCATAGGTGTCTGCACCCTTGCGGTCTCCGTTCACATACAAATGTATGAGTTGGCGGCCTCCGCTGTTCTCAACGACAAATGCAACCTTTATCCATTCGTCCTCGGGGAAGTTTGTGTTGATTTCCACGTCACGGTACTTGAGGTTGTCATCCTCGTCATAGTAGCTGGTGGTCTTGCCTGTCTTGAAGCTCGCCTTCTCGGTTGTTATAATTACACCTTTATTCCCATCCACACAGCTGATGACACTTGCGTCTCTATCTGCAATATCACTCACCTTGATTGTTGCCTCAAAGGTCATGCCTGTAGATTTGACGTCAGTCTTGAAAAGCTGGTAATCTATAGTAACCTTCGCACCGCCTGTAAGTATCAGTGTGTTGTCTATCCAGCCGTTTGAACTCCAATTGAACCCCTCAAGATTGGCCGTGATGCCCTTTGACTCCCACAGCTCCTTGTTGCTGTTTGTGTTGCTTCTGCCAGCCGCATCAAACTTGGCAATCAGTCCATAGGTGGTTTCAGTGACGTTGATAATGCTCTCACCAACCTCTACGCCAACAGGCAAGCTCACATCATTGAGTTTCAGCAAAATACTATTCGTGCCTTTTTCGATAAACCTGTTGGAATAGGTCATCTGCTGACGCGCAACTTCCGTCAAGCCAGAAGAAACTCCGTTGACAACAATCTCAATATTGGCTATCGTATTCTCTGGGTCGTAAGCCACGTAGCTGAAGCTGAACTGCTCGTATTGTCTGACATTGATAATCGGATTGGCGTAATCGGTCAGTATTTCGCCAGATGTGTTGTTGTATTTCACACCCAAGAACGAATTGCCGCTGCCTGCTTTCAGAATGTTGATGTAAATGCTGTCACTTACAAGGCCATCCCTTTCGGCAACCATCTGTAGTGTATGCGTGCCTGCCGACAATGAAGAAGCGGAGAATGTGAACGAACCGCTGACGGTGCCACTCTTGTTGATGGTCTGCGACAAAGGAGTAGTACTCCCATCAATATAGAGCGAGACATCCTTCGTGCCGCTTCCCTTGATGGTGAATGGTATCTCAATGGTATCGCCATCTGTGTAACCTCCGTTCTTAATCGTCTCCGTCAGACTATAGCTGCTCGTCAAATCAAGAGTGATAACGTTGACTCTCGTATATGCCTGCTTGGTTTTCTCGTTTCCTTCCTCGTCAATGATTTTAGCCTTGACGTATATATCGGTCGTGCCTACAATGAGATAATCAGATATATCCAACGTGTGAGCACCCGACTCTACGCTTTGAAATGTCTCCTCGTAAGACACGGTTGTACCGCTACTGACGGTTATGGTAATGTCAGCCTTGGTGCCAAGCGAAGCTCCCTCAGAGCTCACATGGTCATAATTGTAGGTAAGGAGCACGTTGCCGCTCTCCTTGACCAGCGATTTGTCCACAGACGCAGAAAGGACAATACGGCTTACACCAGAGGCATCGCCACCTCCGCCAGAAAATTCAGCTTCCGCAATCACCACGCCCTCGCTGTTGAGCAGTTGAAGCGTGTTGACGCCTGTCTCCTCGTTGTATATGACATCAACGTTGGCAACAGCAGATTTCAATATCTCGTCAATCCTGGCAGAGACGGCTGCATTCTGCACAGGATTGGTACTCTCTGCATCAAGCGACTCGTCAACCTGTATGTTCGCAATCGGCAAAACAGCGTCCGCTATAAGCAGCGAGGCATTGGCCACAGGGTCGGAAACGTATCTTTCCATATCCGCCTGCGAGTAAAAACCCCAAAGGTGGTAATGGTTGTTTGAGTCCACATTCGCAGACCAGCAAGCGCACCCCACTTTTGATGCAAGCTCCTTTTTCAGGAACTCTTCGACTCTCTCGCCCTTATAGGCTGTGTCTTCGCTTATCTGCCACGGGGTATCAATGGATGATATAACCTCGTCAATGATGTTTTTGATTTTCTTTGCCATGTTTTTTTGTTTTTGTAGGGTTTTTGTAGGTGGGTGTAGGTGAGTGTAGGTTGGGGTAGATTTTGTAGGTTGGTGTAGGGGAGTGACTCACCATTGGATTTTTCACTCTTCACTCTTCACTTCCTCCACCCTTCATTACCTGTCCACGGCTCATCCTTGCTCCAGTAGCCCTTGGCGAAGCAGGAGAGGATAACCGTCATTGCTGCCATGATTAACCGTCTGAATGTACTCATTTTGAATGATTGAGAGATTGAAAGATTTTGTAGGTGGGTGGAGAGAGCTTACTCAAACTCCGCATAGATACCGAAATTGTTGACTATCGAGATATGATAGGTATTGCCTTTCGTAAAATCAGGCTCCTCCGCCCATTTGATGGTGTCGGGGAAGGTTACAGCCACATCTTCCGATAGCGTCAGCTCAATCATGTACTCGTTGTATTGCCCCGTTGTGGCAGTGCCGAGCCTTATGTCAAGAGCCGCAGAGAGAGTTTGCCATACATGCAGGATGTTTGGCTCGATAGTTACTATGCCGAAGTCGAGGTGCTCCAGTGTTGTTATCTGCTGTGCTTTCGTGGCCACGGCATCACGGTTTGTCCTCACCTGTTGGAGGACAGCGTTGAACTCGTCGGCAGACAGCCTTCCTCTGGCGTTCACGCCTCCGTTTTCGATTTTGTCTTGAATATTGTCGAAATCCATAGTTTTCTTTATTTTTTTAGTGGTTTTTTTTGGGGGGGTGTAGGTGCTGTAGGTGTTGTAGGTGTTGTAGGTGTTGTAGGGGGGGGTACTTATTCGTTTTCGCCTCCGAGAACCATGTTGCCGAAAGTGTAGATGAAGCCTTGGTTGTAGATGCCGCCATCAAAGGTGAGAGGGAAGCCGTAGGTGAAGCCGTGTGTCATCGTCTGTCGGTCACGGTACCTGTTGTGTATGGCGTTGAGGATTAGCGGCAGCTCGTTTGTTGACAGCCTGCCGAGCTGGGACTTGGTTATGGACAGGGTATAAGTGAAGCCTGTGCTGTGCTCTGCATACCTCACTGGTTTGATGGTGATGTCGCCGATGGTCTTGTTATCGTCTGCACTCATATTCTGTCCTCCTGCTTAGTTAAGTGTTACGACAAGGTTGGTAGCGTCACCACTATATATGATGCCGTCATCAAGCTGCTTCGGTGCGAACAGAGCCTCCTGATATTCCGAACCCGATGAACTCGCCACCTCCATAGGCCATGCGCCGCCCCCAGCCGTAGTGAATACCACGTCACACACCTCGTTGCCGTGCATCTCTATGGTCTTGCTTATCGGAGTGTAGTCGGAGCCGTTGTCGACATACCACAGCAGCACCTCCTCCCCGTCGATGGTCTCGATGGCCGATGTGAGGTGCAGCACCTGACCAGGCATCATCAACAGCATTCTGCCCCTCCGTCCGTTGCATACGAATACGCCACCCTTGTAGTTTGCCACGGCATAGCCTCCCTGTCCGTCTGGTGCAATCGTTGCGCCTGATGCCGTGTAGTTTCCTGCCGATGCTATGCGTGGGTCAGCGAACACGATAGTTGTGTAGCCATGAAAAGTGTCCATCACGCCGCCCGTGTATAAGTCCGCTGTACCTGTAGCCCATTTTGCCACATTAGCGTTATATTTCGCTGCTATCGTCAGCTTCACTCCTGCCTCCGTGACCTTGTTGACAGTATATTCCGTAGTCTCCGAAGCCGAGACCCTTGTTATTACCGTGTCTGCAATCATTGGCAGTACAACCTGCGAGCCGTGCGCAACAGATACCGATTTGTTGTGCACGAGGTCACATATCACGAGGCTGTCCGTTGGTTCGGCATAGTTTTCCACGAGTACACCTTTGAGGTGCAGGTCACCGTCTATTATCGTGTTCTTTGCCGACAGTGTTATCGTGCCGTCGTTGAGGTTGATTTTCGTTTTGTTAAGCCCCTCGACGATAAGATTTATCTGTCCGTTTGCCGCCTCTATTGTAGCCTTCACTCCCGAAGCGAGAGCTTTCTGCATGTCAGCGTATGCTGAGTAATATTGGCTCCACAAGTTGCGGTATATCGTGACGGTTATGGCGACCAAGTCATATTGCTGCTCGGACAGCACTATGTCCGTGTTCAGGTCGTTGAACCATGCTGGCGTATCAGCCTCCAAGTCGGTTAGATACTTGTTGCCGTTTAGCATTCGGCATAGCTCCTGCCATCGTGATATCAGCAAGGCTTTCTTTACTATAATGTCCTGTGCGCTCTCCGACTCGCTATCCTCGGATGTCGCTGCCTTGGCCTGTGTCAGTATAGACGAGAACAACGCCTGCTCCTCACAGAATGTAAGGTATAGCTGTGATAGTTCCGAGCCGCCCGATATGATGCCATCGTCAGCGGCATCGGCAATGAGCTGAAGGCTTTTCAGTGTCTGTGCGTCCGTGACCGGTTGCCACTCGTATGCACCCTCGCCAGTCTTGACAAACTTGAACGTTGTGCCACCAGTGAAAGAGCCTGAGCGTGATGTGTCGTAGAATATGTCGCCCACATGCTGGTTGGCTGTGCCCTGCGCTATCCATTCCGCTGCCGGAGCATTATCCAATGTCGGTTGGTAGTCGAAGAACCAGAACTGAATATCCTCGTTCATCAGCTGTGAGAACTCCTCGATGGTGCTGCCCACATCCAGTTGTCCGTCGCTCGTCACGACCTTGAACTTGCCTACAATCTCGTTGCCGTTGAGCGAGAAGTAAGTGAGACGGCATGGAGCCAATTTCCACCTGTTGGCAGGGTCGATGCCGATGTTGGCGTATTGCGAGAACGATGGAGCCTTTATCTCCGGGTCGAGCCAAGCGTCGTTATATGCCGACAGGATGTGAGCCGATGCCCGTGATGCGTCCGTCACGTTGCCGAGCAGGACGATGTTATCACCAGCAGCAGGCAGAGCGTTGGACATAGGGTCGTATTCGCCAGAGTTGTCACTAAGGTCTATGTAGTAGTATTTCCTATCGGTAGTATCGAAGTCGTAAGTTGCCGCTTCATACGAGCATCCGACAACCTTGCGCCAGTAGTACTGATTAGCGACATCATTGTATGCCCCTGCTCCAGCGTTGAACGACTGTCTGATGGCAAGGTCTCCAACCTGCCAGTTGTTCGTCACGCCGTTCTCTCCGTCATCGGCAAGGAAGTACACCCTGTGGCATCCGGACATCTCTTCCACGTGCATAGCCTCACAGCTTGCCGCCGAGAGTATCATTCTTCCACCTACGCTCTTCACTTGGTCTATTACGAGTTGGAAGAAGTGTGCCGTCCCCGTCACCTCGAGGTTTTTTACTACAGCCTCCCCGATCACGGCCTCTTCGGTTATCTGCTTGGTTATCTCCGCCTGGCTGGCCGTAAGACCGCCGACTTCCAGTCTCTCCATGCGCGATGTGCCATTGGCGATTATGCCATTCATGAACGTGATAACCTCCTGTGCAATGTCTTCGACATCCTTGCGTAAATAAGGTGTGTCTGCAAAGTACGCCAGGAGAGTAAGCATAGCTTCTCCCACCCTTGTGGCCGTGTTTGCACTTGTACGCCGCTCGTCCCTGATGGCGGCAAGCTGCTCGTATATCTGTTGGTAACTAAGTGATGTCATACCTGTTGTGATTATAATAAACTACATGAATCTTGGCTTACCCACCACAGAGTCCACGGCCTGCACGAGCATTCCCTGGTAGGCCTGTCCGTAGGCCGCTGCCTCCATTTCGTTGAGCACCATGCGTGAGGAGTAGTACTTGCGGAAGAACCAGTCACGCTTGGCTCTCGGCTTTCCGCCGGCAATGCGTCCGCCCCATGCCGGTCCCACCCTCTTCGGCCTGTTAAGTCCGTGCTCCCTGCGGTAGGCCTCGCCGCCTGGCAGCAGGAACGGCAGCTGCCCAGCGGTAGCAGTGCCCTCGCCGCCACGGCTGCTGTTGTATGTGCGTCCCATGGAGTCAGTGTAGCCACGGCCGAACTCACGTCCCACTCCGTCGCTGATGTATTTGCCGTACACCAGGAATGAGTGCTCGATGGTTGTCATGGTGTTGCCCTGGTGCATCATGCCCGTGATGCTTGAGCGCAGGCGGCCGCTGTCGCTAACGCGCAGCTTGTCGATGCGTTCCTGCCAGTAGCTGACCATGTTGCGTGTCCACTGCTGGCGGAACTGCTCAAGCTCGCTCAGAGCCTGCACCCGTCCGTTGCGCGACATCTGCTGCCGCCGTGTGGCCATGTCCTTCATATACCCCATGCGCTATTCCTCCCATTCGTCAGCAGAGAACACAAGGTCAACAGGCTCGTCGTTCTGTATCTGGAAGAACAGTCCGGTGCAGCCGTTGAACGAGTAGCGTCCGTACTCCGAGGAGTATATGTTGGCCGTGTTGAGGTACATCAGTGACGGCCCGTAGCGGTAACTCTCCTTGTCCATGATGATGCGCGAGAGCAGCTGCCTGAACAGCTGGCGGCACAGCCGCAGGGCATTGGCGTAGCTTTCGGCGTCGCCATGGTCGTAGCCGGCCAGTATGTGTACGCAATAGACGTTGCGGTCGAACCATCCCGCCTTGTTCGAGAACGTGTTGGCCGACGTGGTGTCATCGACGAGTATGAAGTTCTGCGCCTCGCGGTACTGTGCCATCAGCGGCTCCAGTGCTCCGGGGCCGCTGCAGAAGTCGGTAACGAAACCGTTCAGTCGGGCGAGCTTGTTTTTCCTGCCCAGTGCGGCGAGGTATGCCAGTGCGTCGAATTGCTGCTGTTCCATATGTAGATGTGTCCTATATTTATCCTTTAGGGTATTTCTTTCTGAATTCCTCCGCCTCGCGGGCTTTGGCGTCGAGTTCCGTCAGTGCCCTCCAGCAGTCCTTGTCGAAGACGGCCTGCTCCTTGGTGATATCGCCGTCGGTAAGTGCGCGTATCTGGGCGTTCATCTGCTCCAGCCAGTTCACGCCCCTGCCGCCCTGGCTGACGGGTGCCGGCCTGAGAAAGTGGGGGAAGAAGCGTGCGAGCTGCCGCTTCACGTACGAGTACCACATCACTGTCCCCGCCAGCTCGGCATCGTCGATGGTGGTGATGCCGCCGGGGTAGAGCAGGGCAGCCAGCCCCACGGCGTATCTGCGCTCCTTCGAGGCGAGGTATCCCTGATAGTACTTCTCCATCTGCAGGTAGTCGTGGAAGCGCACGCCGTGCAGAAGGGCGTCGACAGCCTTGTGGCCCTGTATGCTCTCCAACCGCACATCCATGGTCTCGTAGCTGTCGACGTAGGCCAACTGCCTGATCATGTCCTGCACCTGCCATGCCTGGAGGAAGAAATGGTGTTGGCGTGTCCTGCCCCCTTCCGTCACCACCCTGGCCGTGCATGCCCATGCGCCCATCATCCGTCTGCTGACCCTGATGCCGGCAAAGCGCAGCAGCATCAGCGTGCGTCCCTCGACGGACGAGTACAAGCCGCTGCCTATGACGTGAAGAGCGTAGCGCAGCTGCTCCTGCGACATCTCGCTCCAGGAGCGGGGACAGCTGAGGTGCAGCACACCGTCAGCCGACAAAGTGGAAGGCGCTGTCATCGGCATGGTTCTCGTATGGTGTGAAGTGGTTCAGTCGGTAGGCCTCGCTATCGGCGTATGCCGGATAAAGTGAGAGGTCTGCCTCCAACCGGTTGATTATCTGCATATGTATTTCTTCCTTCAGTTGGCGGTTCTGTGCAATCCAGGCACCGATGAACCTCTGGCAGAGCATCACCACGGGCCTGTTGTCGCTGCTGATGGCTGCCGACGTCATCTGCCGCAGCAGCTCGTCCATGTAGCCGTTGCCTATATGCTTCCGCAGGCAGCCGTCAGCGGCCAGCATGGCAGGAACGTTCCTTGCCCAGTCGTCAGGCTGCGGATTAGGTATGGCGGCATACTGCTCCAGCATGAGGAACCTGTAGAACAGCGTAGGAACGCTCATAAGCCTCTGCTCCGTGTCGCACCATCCCTCCACCCGGAACAGGTGGGTCACGATGTCGCTCGTAAGCAGGCACCCCTTCCGCCTCAGTTCGGCCTCAAGCGCGTCGACGCGCATCTTCGATGCCGGAGCCGTGTCCTGAGTGGAAACCACTCCGAATCCCGTTGCCGTAAGCACCAGGTCAAGGCCGCGCATCTGCTCGATGAATGCCATGACGCAGGCCGTCTGTATCACCAGCTGACGCAGCGTCGCTCCCATGACGCTCCCGCTGTCTTCGACGGCAGCGATGCCGGGGTCTCCCAGCAGGCTGCTGCCCACAGCGTCCAGCTTCTGCCTGACGGCATCCTGCAGCACGTCGAATATCCTGCCCTTAGGCTCGCGTGCTGCCGGCACGGCACGCTCGAAGTCAGTCTTTGTTATTTCCAGTTTCATTGCTGTCTTGTTTTATGTCAAACTCCTTGTTCTTGTCCAGGGTGGTCATCTCTATCATGGGTATGGTGATGTCGAACTGCGAGTCCCAGCCGTTGAAGTGCATCGTCACGTGGTAGGGTACTGACATCACGTCGTGCCACGGTTTCTCGATGGCCTGTTTCAGGTTGAACAGCTCCCGCTTGTCAGAGCCGGAGTTGTTCATCTGGCTCTTGCCGGGAGTGGCACCAACCATGTTCGGGTGAACGCCCATGGCGAAGCACAGAGAGTTGGAGGCCTCGCCCATGTCCTCGCTCCAGTCGCCGCCCTCCTTCTTGTCAGCACCAAGCGCATAGATGCGCACCATGCGTGTCTCCTTGCCCTCGAGCACGGTGTCGTAGCTGGTAATCCAAGCCTTGCCGGCGTTCTCTGGCTTGGTGCAGAAGGCGGTGATGTTCTCGCGCTCCAGCTTGATGCGCTGCTTGCGCTTCTCGGGGTCGGTGATGCCCTCCTCGTTGCAGACGTTGTTCCAGTAGTTCTTGTGTATCTCCACCTGCCACCGTGGGGCGGCCGTGTTCTTGATCATGTATCGCTTGCCCGTGCCTATCAGTCGGTATATGTCGTACCAGGCATCCATGAAAATGCTGTAGTAGTAGGGCACGGGATATATCTGGTGACCTATGGTGGGCACCTTGCAGACTATGGCGAACGTGCGGTCGGCCGCAGCCTTGAGCGTGCGGCCCGTCTCCGGGTCGGGCTC
>SAMEA3663023__coassemble_761_pt1 | contig 36795 bp, 19 predicted proteins | sample SAMEA3663023__metabat2_low_PE_013 | metagenome-assembled genome bin SAMEA3663023 (sample SAMEA3663023) | pig gut metagenome | biome: pig gut; feature: pig-associated habitat; material: faeces | place: France | collected 2012
GAGCTTGCTCGAGCTATCCCGAGTGAGGAGGAGGAAGACGAAGTCAACCGACGAACAAATGAGTGGAAATCCGAGCTTGCTCGAGCTATTCCGAGTGAGGAGGAGGAAGGCGAAGCCAAAGGATAGGTTAGGTTTCAGGATTGACAGTGTTCTCGGCAAACATATTGCTCATAGATGTTTGCTTGATAAGATTGAGCAGGATGGCAGGATTGATGTACTTGCCATCCTTTTTTAGCGACAAATGAAGATGGGGACCGGTACTGCGACCACTGTTTCCTGTCAGGGCAATGATGGTGCTGGGACGGATGTGATAGCCTTCGGTGACGAGGGCTTGGGAGAGGTGGCAATAGCTGACGGTGAAGTCGCCGTGACGGAGGATGACATAAAGACCAGAACGTTTGTTTCTGCCTACCTTGATGACTTCGCTGTGCATCATGGCGTATGCTGGTTCGTAATTTGCCTTCAGATCAAGCCCGTTATGTAGTGCTTTTCTTTTTGTGATTGGGTCTCTGCGATAGCCGAAAGGGCTGCGTCTGAAGTCCTATTGCAGTACGCCAAGCCGAAACCCGCTCACGTTTATGTGGCTTTGCCACACGTTCGTAAGCTTCAAAGTCAATATATTTGTGTTCTTCGTTCATTGTCTTTTCTTCTTTATCCGATTTACTTCACACTAATGGTAATTAGTTTTTCAATCACGTCTTTATCTGCCGGTAGCCATTTCACACTATCTAATTCGTCCGTGGTTAGCCAACGTGCATCCTCGTGCTCAAGAAGTGATAGCTCTCCGCTGATGATGGTACAAAGATAGCAATGCATGGTGAGATGGAACTTGGGATAATCGTATTCTACGGTAGAGAGCAACGTACCGACTTCTATCTCTGTCGCCAATTCCTCGCGAATCTCACGCTTCAGGGCATCTTCCTGCGATTCCTCGGGCTCAATCTTTCCACCAGGAAACTCCCACCAATCCTTCCATTCGCCATATCCTCGTTGGGTGGCGAAAAGTTTGCCATCACGAATGATGATAGCGGCAACAACTTCTATGGTTTTCTTTGATTCAATCATAATGATTATCCGATTGCTTTATACTGACTTGCAAAAGCATAGGTGGCTTCTGACATTGGAGTATTGAGATGCCAAAGTATTTTAATTGGTTTTGATCCCTCCATTTCCTGCATTACTACTTCGCCAAGGTAAGTGTAACCAAGTGTATGTTTAAATTCTGGATGTGTAGATTGTTGGCGAACAAATAAGAGTTGATGGTTTTCTCTATTTCGGTATTGCTGTGCTGTAGGACAATCTGCACTAACTTTATGCTGAGTTTCCCATTGGAAGAATTCTCTATTTCTTGCATAATCTTTGTAGTTAGTAAGAGAGCCTTCTTCTCTTTTCTTAATAATGTCTACATACATTGCTTCAAGTTTTATTTCGCGTACGCGTTCAACACCATCACGAGAAGATGTTGATTCACGCTCAAAGCTAGAAATTCCTAATGCAGCTTCTATCTGCGCCTTGGTGTATACGCCATGGAGGCGAAGAGGATTCCAATCGCTATAGACGGAATTGTCATCCTTTTCAGGAGCATTACATCTCTCTTGAAAAATAGTAAGCACCTCTTTAATCTCAGAAATGAACAATGTATCATTGTGCAAATCATCGAACATTGCCTGTATCGATTCATATTGACCTGCCTTTTCAAACATGTCATAATAGAACATAATCGCATTCTTCTTTTCCATTTCAGAAAGAGAAGACTCAACGATATTGAACTCGTTGTCAACAAATTTTAGCAATGAGCCAAAATAGGAATAAGAATCAGTAGCTATCCATTTCTTACTTACGGCAAACTTGATGAGCGATGCATGGGGAGAAACCTCCTTCTGCACTCCTGCCAACTGACACAACTCGCCCCAGGTCAAGCTACCATACACCTTATGCAAAGGCACATGACTGTAAGCCAGGAATCCACTTAGAGAGAATGTGTCTCGACAAGCCTCATGGTATGCCACAATTTCCTTGATAATACGGTTCTTGTTCAAGCTGCGGAGATAGCCTTCAATATTCGCAATGATCTCCTCTTTAGCCTTCTCTTCAAGAATGATCTTACAACCGAATGGTGCATTCTGAAAACCTTCCTTCACCTCGGTAAGAATGTCGCGAGAGTGGCGTCCGATAAGCGATTCAAATCGTTCCTTATAGCTGAATTCTGCACGCGAATGACCAACAAAGTCAAGTACAGTCAAGTGGTCTTTGTCTTTATGCAGACGAAGTCCACGGCCAAACTGCTGCAGGAACACGGTAGCACTCTCAGTGGGGCGCAAGAAAAGTACCGTGTCAATTTCTGGAATATCCACACCTTCGTTGAAGAGGTCAACAACAAACAGGTAGTTGATCTTGCCCTCTTGCAACTGGCGCTTTACCAACTTTCGATGATGATCGTTGTCATCACTTGTCAGCACGTCCGTTTTCAATCCCGCAAGCGTAAACTTGGCATTCATGAACTTGGCATGTTCCTTGTCAACGCAGAAGCATAGTGCACGCACCTTATGCAGGTGGCTATTGCCAATGTACTCCTGCATCTTCTTCAGGATTAGACCTGTGCGGAAGTCATTTTGTGTGTAGATGCGCGAAAGTTCTGCCACATCATAGCCGTGACCACTCCATTTTACTTCCGAGAGGTCAACATTATCAGGAATGCCGTAGTAATGGAACGGGGCAAGCAAACCTGCATTCAATGCCGCAGGAAGTCGAATCTCTGCCGAGATGTGACCATCAAAGAAGACGGTAATATCTTCTTGCTCATTGGTACGCTCTGGTGTTGCCGTCAAACCAAGCAGTATCTGTGGCTTGAAGCAGGTTATCAGCTTTACATAAGTAGGAGCCACAATGTGGTGAACCTCATCCACCACCATGTAGTCGTAGTAATCCTCGGTCAACTGAAGATTGTCGATACGATTACGGAGCGTGTCCTTGCTTGCAAACACATGCTGGTAGCTGGTCGGCTCGTTTGTTCCATCCCATACGCTACCGAAGTTAGGATCATCAAGCACGATGCGAAACGTCTGCATCGCTTGTCTCAAAATCTCCTGACGATGGGCAATGAAAAGGAAATGACAATCTGGGTGAGCCTCACGATAGCGCTTGAAGTCAAAGGCTGCAATGACCGTCTTACCCGTACCCGTTGCAGCTACAACAAGATTACGATAATGGCCATGAACGTTGCGTTCTACGTCAAGTTTCTCCAGTATTTCCTGCTGATAATCCTTGGCACGCATCAGGTCAAGAGCAGAGAAATCGAGCAATGGCGTTTCCCAATCAGAACCCAACGCTTTCTTCAAGCGTTCGTCGCTAATGCCAGGAATGAAGTCCTCAAACGTCTCGTCGCACCAATACACCTCAAACGAATTACGAACCTCCTCAATCACCTGTGGCAACTCAAACTGAGTGGCCTTGAAATTCCATTCTTTGCCGTCCTTTAAGGCATAGAGCGAAAGGTTGCTCGAACCAATGTAAGCGGTATGGAATCCCGAGTTGCGCAAAAAGATGTACGATTTGGCGTGCAGGCGATCCTGTGTTCCATCATATGAAATCTTTATCTCCGTATTGGGCAATGTTGCTAATCGCGCAATGGCGTCATAATCCGTAGCGCCCGTGTAAGTAGTGGTGATGATTCGCAGATGTTTACCTTCATGCGTAAACTTCCGCAAACTATCCCATAGCAGATTCAAACCGCTAGTCTTGATGAACGAAACAACCCAGCAAATCTCGTCGGCACAAAGGATTTCGCGATTCAGTTCGCTCTCCATGTCGGCAGGACCTCTACCGCCAAAGAACAATGCGCTTCTGCTCAAAGAAGTGATGGGCGTAATGGCTCGAAGATGCTCCTCAATATCGGGATATTCACAATTTGTGCGGTCAACAACTGCTGTCAGGATGCTCTTCTGTGCATCAATCAAATCCAGTTCCGTATCTTCTACATTGAACTCTCTGCCCAGTGTTTTAATTACGGAATTGATGAAATCCGTGTATTTGTCAACATCTTGATCCTCAGGAGTCCCAATGAAAGCCACCTCAATAAGATGTTGCAGATACTTGCTCAATATCTTTACAGCGTCATCTTTCGCAATGGGCTTTTTCCCAATATAGAAACGTTCAGAATCCACCTGGTTCAACTTCAATTGAAATAGGCGGTTGATAATCTGTTCGTATATACCAGTAGAGATGTTCATAATGTCATATTTTTTATTATATACCCCTCCTGATCATACCCCTTATGGTATTTCATAATCAGGTCGATCAAAGCTTGCAGTTCCAGGATGTCCGAAGAGAGATGGCGGTTCTCGTAATAGTTGCCTTGGAAGCGTTCTGTCGAGCCATTTTTCAACCGTTCTTCTATGTCAGAAGGAATCAGGTACGATGACCGTTCTGGCAAGTATCGATGGAATTCACTCAAGAAAATCTTTATACCAGCAAGGTCAAAGTCACCGAAATGAACATACGGATTACTTATTCCCATCAACCATTTCCGAAGGTCTGTCGATTGCGGATAGCGCGACACAAACAGCAGCCGTTTACCTGGCAGACACGATTCAAACAGATGCCTTTGCTGGCGTATGAATCTGAAATTCTCAGGATTCTCAATGCCCACTACTATCACATCAGACGGAATCACAAAACGCTCCCAATCCGACACGAACATACTGCTCCCTTCTTCAGGCAAGATAACACATGACCTGCCATTCAAATGAGCTTCAATCGTCTCATATGAATTCACAAGAAAACCAGGGAAAGACCTCCTCATCTTCAACTTCGAATTACCTGAATCCGAAGCCTGAGACGCACGTAACGCCTCTCCCGATGAGTTTCCTCCCATCAGCATATCCCGAAAACTCTCGAGGTCAGCAAAGCGCTCGTCAACTCTCGCTATAGCCTTCGCAAACGACTCACCATCCACAGCTTTCAAGCTTCTCTTGCTACCTCTCGAAGAACTGACCAGAATACCATCTCTGATCAAATCCTCCACCCATTCGCCCTTTAAGCCACTGGATGATAATGACTCGCCATCTATAAGGGCAATGAGCTTATCTATCAAACCTTTAGTTACTTTCATTTCTGAGTAATTAACGGACGGACAATAGTTCTCGACTTACTATCCTTATCCAAAAGATAGGTATAGCGATAATCCGAAACATTATATGTGGTAGGCGAAGAGTTGATCAGCAGAATGTTCTTCGAATTGGCAAACTCCAGAATACCCTTCACGTTCTGAGGATGAAGCTTTCCGATCTCATCCATCATGCAATGCACTTTGAAATCACCAAACTTCTTGCTAACCTGCGACTTGAACACATTGATAAGCATGATGTTGATCATAGCCTTCACCAATGTATCCGTACCTTCACTACCCACATGCGAGAGCTTCGATGTCCATTGCGTATCATTGTCGTTCTCCACTACTCGGAACTCTAGGTCGAACAGGTCGCTCAAAGTCAAACTCTTCCTGCTGGCATCCTCATTCAGATACTTCATCAGGTCAAGGATATAATCCACAGCCTTATTGTTCACATCCCCACGATTATCTGTAGTGAACAGGTTCGCCTCACCCATGGCAAATTGGTTTTCGTCATGGAACTCCTTGATACGCTTCATCAGCTGAACCATCTTGTCCGATGACTGCTTAGAGCGGATGGATATCTGTCGTATCACCTTCACGAACTTCTGAGCATCAAAGTCATTGTTGATGTCCTGAATCACCTTCACCACTTCCGACTCTCGCTTTGTCAAAGCTCCAATCTCGGAAGAAACACGTGCAAGAATCTCAGTATAGCGCTCACTTGTCCTGTTCCTATACTGATCAATCATGTTGTTATGGATGAAGTCGTCAAGGTTCGAAGCAAAGTCCAGATAGTCTTCCACCGTGTTCAGCACTACCTTAAAATTGAAGGTGTTCTTAGCCGTGAAATTATCCTTGAACAGAACAACCGACTGCTTGAACTGCTCTTCTTTCTTATGTCTCGAAACGATAATGCTGGTCAAATCCGAGACCACCTCCTCTGGCGACTTCAAGGCCTTCCTCTCAGGTACATCCCTGAGCATAGGAGGACAGAGATCTGAGTTACCAATGAAGCCGTCAGCCTTCTTCAGACCCTCCTCGATTCTCTGCAGCTGCTCGTTGTTTTCGTCAATATCTTTGCTCAATGAGCCAATCTTCCTGTCATAATCCAGTCGCTTCAGCTTGTACTTGTCCTCAAGCTGATTGAGCTTCTCCTGAAGATTTTTCTTCGATGCCTTGAACTCGTCCTCTTTATCCAGCAACTCTTCCTTGTCCGACTGATACTTATAGACGAGCTTGCGATTGTCTTCTATATAGGCCAGCTCCTTATCGATGCCGCTGATTATTTCCTGACATTTCTCCACAGCATCAGTATCGGCACCTTTACCCTTCATCTCATCCAGCTCTAGCTGCTGCAAGCGCAAAATTTCCGTTTCGCTCTCTGTTTGTTTAGCTTTTACTGCAGTTTCTATCTCATCCAGAGCAACCTTTTGTTCGGCTTCCACCTTAGCAACAGCCTGCTCATAGGACTTCTGGACAGTCTTCAGCTGCTTATCCTTGTATTCTTTCGTTTTTCCGAGTACAGCTTCAGCATCCATCAGCCTATGGCTCACATCATTCATCTGACTATCGAGAGCAGACTTCCTTTGCTTCTTCTCCTCCTCTGTCTTATTCTGCAGGTCCTGTATCTTGACATCAATAGCCTTTACCTTACCTGGGATTGAATTCTTCTGTGCTTCACAAAGCGACCTCTGCTCACGCTTTTCCTTCACCCTTGGAGAGTAGGCCTTCCTAAGCGATTCAAGATCCGTCTCCTTTTTTTCCTCAATATTCGCACAATCATTCCTCAGAGCCTTCAGCTGTCCTTCCGCACTCTGCTTCTCTGCCTTAATCTCGTCTGGCTTGCGCACACTCATCGGCAGTTCCGACAGATCCAGGTCGACTCCATAGAGCGTCTTGCCTGCAGCATCCACCTTTGCTGGATGCAATCCTGTTCGATACAGCACCTGCTTCTCGTCAATGATCTTTCCAATATTCTTCTCCCAACCTGCCACATTACCGTCAAGCCACTCATAGAGCGAACCCTTAGTACTCTCCAGCAACTTTTCCAGTTCGGCAATCTTTGCCTCTGCATCAGCTATCTCCTGAGCCTTATGCTCCAGCATCACATTGGCTTCCGATTCTATATCCTTCGTTTTCGCCTCATATTCCGTCTGCAACTGCTTTAAATTGGCATCCAGACTCTTGATCTCGCCAGCCAGCTTTACCTCATCTTTCTGAAGGCCAACCTTCTCTTCCTTCAGATGATCTATCTCGGCCTTATAAGGGGCATAATATTGCAAAGCGTGCAGACTCTTCTCACACTCCTGCTTCTCTAGCTTGATGCTCTCTATCTGCCCTCCTGTCACTTTAAACTTTTCTTCGAAGGATGCCTCTATTACTCCTTTCTGCTTCTCTCTTTCCGTCATCAGCACATCCTTCTTCGAGAGAGAGTCCCTGCGAACTGCATTCTTCCTGTTCTCCTGCAGCTGCTTGAAGCCATCCAATTCCGACTGAACACCATTCACCAGTTTCTTAAATTTGCTGGCAATGTCATTGTACTGTCTCGTGAGGTCATCAAGTCTCTCTTTCTGAGCCTTCAGCTGCTCCTTCAGCACAGGTTCTTCATTGCACCTGCGGATGATTGCATCAATGCCTATACTGGTATAGTATTCCTTCTTCTCCTTGCAGGTCTTGATATTGTAATCCACCACACCCAACTGCTTGTTCAAGTCCGACTTCTCAGCCTCAAACTTCTTCATCACCTCTCCAAGGAGCTTCTTCTGACGCTCTCTTTCGCCATTCAGTTTCGATAGATTCTCCTTAATCAATGGAATACGCTCACGCGAATCTCTTACCGCATAGTTCAGCTCGCCACACAGTTCCTCAATCTGCTGTTTCTGATACAGCAGATCATGGTAACATGCTATCACCTTGTCCGCCTGCAGTCTCACAGCCGATTCACCCTTGGCATTCGTCCTGTACCAGCACGAAATATCCTTATACTCCTGCTCGAAGTCTGCCACCTGCCCACGGAAGTAAGCTAGATTGATGTTCGACTCCTCTTCCTCCATCGAGCGGATTATGATATCCTTGATGAAGTCCGCATCCAGCCTTGAGTTGAGGAATACATTCTGTATCGAACGGTAGATGTTCTGATAACTCTTCGCCTCCATGAGCTGGAAGTTTCCGAATTCCTTGCCAGCCACCTTGTAGTTGCCATAGATGATCTCCCTGAACATCTCATATCGGTCAATCAACTTGCTCATATAGATGTTCTTGTCCAATCGCGAATTGATCACCTTGTACTCCGAAGTCACGTCACCAAACTCATCCACCAGCCATCTCCTCTCGAATGGAGCATCTATGAAACGATAGCATGCTCTACCCGAAGAACGGAACACCAAAACCGTAAATGGCCTGTGCTCGTGCTCCACCTCATACACGATATATGAGTTTGGTTTCGGCAGATAGAAATCATCAAACGACTTCATCTCCTTCGGTATGCCCAGATGCAGCTTGTCCGCATTATAGAAGAACAGGATTGCTCTCAGCAATGTGCTCTTGCCCACACCCTGGGTGCCGATGAAGTGTACGTTTCCGTCCAGCTTTATTTCCGCATAGCGTATGTTCGCGCTATTGATGAAGACTATTTTCCTTAGTGCTCTCATTGCTCATCCTCCGTTTCATAAATGGTGAGACAATCTATCATTTCCTCGATGTAGTGGAAGGCCGATGTCACCTTGTAAGTGCCATCCAGCTCATTTTCCATCTCCACGAATCCCTGTTTCTCCAGGTCCTTCACCAGACTCTCGACCTTTCCCTCAAGGGTTTTCTCCTCAGGATACAGCCCACTGGCTTTCTCCTTCAGTTCGATGTCATTGGCAAACTGCTCCATGATGTTCGACTTGCGGAAGGTAAATCCAGGGCCGAATGTAGAGTTGAACACTTTCAGGAAGTCTACACGATCTATCCATTCCGCCATACGCTGGATCTTGTTCTCAAGGTCCACCTTATTCTCAGTACGTGAGAAGTAATAGTAACCATTGCCGCTTTCCAGGTTGAAACCGATGCCCTTGTAGTACTCCACATACTCGTTGTACTCATCCTCAATCGCATCATACAGTTGTATCTTCTGCTGGGAGACGCTATTCTGCGAGATGAATCCACCTCGGCTCAAAACATCAAATATTTCTTTTGTGTATCGCATACGATTTCGGTTTAGTTTTGTTTTGAATATATGAGAGGGTACTCTATGTTACCCCTCGTCTGGTAATTATCTTCCACAGTCAGTTCATCCAGATATTGTGTCGCTATCTGGCAGAACAGCACCAGCTTCTCTTCCTCATCCATACTCTTGCGGTAGTTGCTATAGTTCATCACGAAATGGAACAGATTGTCGCTCGAGGCCATGAAAGCATTCTTCACTTCCGAAGCATCCACAGTCTGCAGCACCTGGGCTTCCATTTGCAAGTCTTCCAGGGTCAACGGTTCTGCCAACTCACCTTTCTTCAGTCGGCTGTTGCCCTTGCCTGTAGCCACCTTCTGCAGTATCCTAAGGCCCTCATCCGTATTCCTTAGCATAGGTATCGAGACCTTCAACGTGTACTTTGGCCTTGGTTCCATCCATACCGGATCTGTCTGATCCAGCATCGTCCTGATATTGGTATTGGTATCCAGTATCAGCTGATCCTTCAGGTATTTCAATCTCTGCACCTTTTTAATGAGACGGTCTTGATAGGCTATCAGGTTCAGGTAGGTGATTATCTGTCTGTCCAGTTCAATGAGATTGTGATAAGCCTCATTCATCTGGTACTTCACATTAGTTACAGTCTCCTTCAGCTGAACGTCCATAGCCTCTATGAAGAATGCCGGCTGCTTCTCCTCAATCACCTTCTCACATTCCTTGATGAAGACCGCTATATCCTTTCTCTTCTCATCCAGATTCTCCAGTTTCTTTTTCTTGATGGCAAGAGTCGGTTCATTCTTGTAAGTGCTGTCGATGTTACGCTTCAGGTCTATCACACTTCTCAGAATGTTCAGAGCTATAGTGTGAAGGACGCGCTTCACTTCCGTCAGATACGCGTGCTTCTTTGCTGGTGACTTCTCTATCAAATAGTACTCGATATTCTCATTCAGGTTGTCAATGCTCTGCTTCACGCTCGCCACATTGATCTCCTCATTCACCTCCAGCACTTCCTCGAAGAACTTCAGATACACATCCTCCAGCTCAACAAACTCGCCATTGTCCCTGATCACGCCATTCCTTCTGAGAAACTCCAGACTCTCCTCCTTCTTGGCTGCCAGTTCACGGGCAATATCATAGCGGAAGGAGTACGTCTTGCGTTTGGCAAACATCTCCTTCAGCAAAGCCCTCTCCCTGTCGAACCCCCTGATGAGTTCGTCCAGCGAACGAAAATGCGAACGGTTGTCCATTCTTTTTGTTTTTAGCCTTAATTAATCACTTCCCAATGTCCTGTCTTGTTGCTTCCCACATACTTAATGAGATTCAGATCTCGGAGGACGTAGAGATCTCGTTTGATAGTTGTAACACTTGCACCTAATGCTTCAGACAATGTTTGCGCATTTATCGTATCATTTATCGTGCCATTTATCGTACCATCTTTTATGATACAGTAAATCCTTTTCTGTCTTTCAGTAAGTTGTGACAACTTTACCGTATCATTTACTGGGACATTTTTCGTGTCGCTATCTTGTCCTATTACATCAACTGCTGTATTCTTGGCAATCTCATAATACCTATCAGACAACTTATAGCCATCTTGTGCTGTGATGAGTAATCCTTCATCGGTAAGTTTGCGTAGTGTTACTTCGTCTGTATGGCGTTGGCTTTCGCCTTGCGAAGCACGGAAGAGGGCAAGAAGGTCGAATACATTGAGTTTATTGTTTGCTGGTCGGGCATTCTGCAACTCACGAGCATAGAGCATGAAGGCTGGGTACTTGATTTCGCCAGGAAGACGTAAGCATACCTGCCATTCGTCTGTCAGAGAGTAATCTGGCAAACACTTGCCATCCATCAGGCAATGGTAGAACATCTTATCAACGCCCTGTCCACTTTTCTCAATAAAGCCTGCCTTCTGCAATACCTCGGTGATGAGTTTGCAACGTGGCATACTATTAACCGTAAGGATATTGTCCACATCAACACCAACAGGGAAACCTCCAGCATTGGTGATGATGAGTTGGTCGGGATATTGCTTGATTACCACATCGCTCTGGATGTACATCACACGATGGCAACACGCATTGAGGATTGCTTCTCGGACAACATCACGGTTGAATGTGGGAATGTCGCCAATGCGGAATCCGTCATTATAGTGTTGTAATGGATTGCTGGCAGGCTGGTTGATGTAGTTCCAGACAGAATCTACCATCAGTACAAGTGGCTCTTGGAACTCCTGACGTGCAGTGTATTCAATCATAGAGTGGTAGAGGCGATACTCAACGGTCACTCGATCGCAATAGAGATGCTTGCGAATGGCTTCTGACTTACCAAGAAGGATAAGGGCAGCATTGGTCAACTGACCATCCTTATTCATGAGTGCAAAATCACGGAGCACCTGCAAAGTTGGTGTGCTCACAAACTCTGGTTTGTTCCAGCGCTGTGCATAACCTTGCTTTATCACACGGATGGCTTCTTCATCAAGGTCTTCAAGGGTAAGTCCTTCGCAAATTTTCTCAGAGAAGTCAGGTTCTGACTCCTGCAATATCTTGAGATATACGGCATCTGACATTGGTTTAAGTTCTTCGCCAACACGCATCAAAGGAACGTCCTCGAACTTGAAGACCTTGCCGATAGGACGTGAAGGAACCTCAATCACAAGTACACGACGGTTCTCTTCATCATAGAGCTCATAAATCTCTGGGCGAATGGTTGTGTCACGATAGATGTCCGACTCCAGCTGTCCGATGGCATCTTGTGCCTGACGCGTACCAGTAACACGATGCGGATAGTTGTCGTGCATACCTATGACGAGCCGACCGCCTCCTTCGTTGCAAAGGGCGATGACGTAGCCAAGGATGCAGCGGCGACGATCCTTCGGATTGGTTTTGCCTCGACCATCGTAGGAAACGTTGCCTCCTTCGCCCGCCTTGAACTCAACGCGGTCTTCGGATTCGCGCATCTGCTGGAGTTGCTGTATGGTGAATTTATTCATTATTGTTGCGGTCTTTGCTTTAGATACGTTCATTTGCAATCAAGATTATTTCTCTTGATTGAATTCTTCCTGTCTCACCAACTCCTGCACAGGCACTTCAAGCGCATTGGCTATTGCAATGAGGGCTTCAAGGCTGGGCTGGGTGGTATTGGTGACCCACTTGGAAATAGTTGCCTGATCCTTTCCAAGCTTATCTGCCAACCACTTGTTGTTCAGGTCGTGTTCTGCTAGAACGATTCTTATCCGATTTAATTTTGCCATGATAATTTTCTCTTGTTCAAGGGCAAAGATACAAAATAATAATTCATAATTAAGCATAATATACTTAATTTTTATTGTTTGTAGTGAAAATTTGATGATATTGTCAAGTATTTGGCATCATTACTTGCACAAACAAGTCTTTTGACAACACGAGTCCACGCTACATAAAAATGCTTCGTCATGCGGATAGCCGTACTAAACTGGGCAAGGAGGAAGAGCAAACAAAGTTGTTTGTCAATGGTAGTCCGTTCCCGACCAATATAACAAGCATATACGCTCTTTACGTGTATCGCAAAGATCTCTTTTTGCAATACCAAAGCGAGCAGTTAGCCCGTAATATGAGGAACATCAAATACCTTGTTTCTTTCATTGGAGAAGAAAAAAGACAGCAAGATTCGTTGGAGTGTATAAAATAAATGGTAAAAGGGATAATCCAAAAGTAAAGGACGAAGTGCTTTTAGATTTGGAGCAAATAAAGGCTTTTGAGCACTTGGAAAGAAGAATTGTAATAGACTGGGCAACTCCTACCAATTCTTGGCATCAGTATTATGATGTAAAAAAGCAAGCACGGATAGAACAATATATACAGGAGCAAGACAATGTCCCATTGTTTGAATCATATCTGCGCACAAATCTAAATCATGCTCAATTGAAACTCGTCGTTCAGCACCCTGATTGGGGGTTAGAAGATTTGGCTATTGCAATAACTGATAATTCAATTTTAATGTACAACAGAGAATACACCCCCGAAAGGATTTCGGAGCTGAAAGAGAACGAGATATTTGTCTTTGGCAGCAATCTGGCAGGTGCACATGGTGGCGGTGCTGCACGGTTGGCATACAATAGGTTTGGCGCTGTATGGGGCGAAGGCGTGGGTCTGCATGGTAAGACATACGCCATTCCTACCATGCAGGGTGGTGTTGAAACCATCAAGCCATATGTAGATGAGTTTATCCTTCCGAAGGAGTTTGTTGAAAAACTATAGATCAATTCAATGCTTGAGCAGAATGAATGTTTACTCACGGCTCTCATGGAGACATGTGGTAAGATGTCGTATCATAGCGTACCAATCGAGGTTGAAACAGAATGACTCCCAAAGTATAGCATACATGCAGCTCCTGGCATTATAGAGTTGCTGACGCAATATAATTGGTTCATCTGTCAGTATCCGCTGTCGAGTCTACTTTGCTGTTGCTCCGATACGGTTTCGTGCATCTTGTCCTGCACCTGTGCCCTTGTATTTGCTGCGTGCCGGGTTGAAACTATAGCGCAGGGTGAGGATAAGGCGGTTGTAGTCCATTGTATTGGTTTGCCGTATATTGTAGCTTCCGTAGTCGATGAAGACGTCGTTGTTTCCTTTCTGGAATATGTCTTGCCATGAGAGTCGCAGTGTCAGTGCGTTGTTTTTGAGCAATGACTTCTGTACGGCGGCTTCGAGTGCCCAGTAGTTGTTGGTCAGCTCCACATTGCTGTAGTTAGCCTTGCTGTGGAATTCGGAGTTGAGTTCAATCTGCCATTCTTTCTTGAGTCTGAAGGCGTTGTTGGCATTGAATACCCACATGGGTTTGTTGAACGTACGTTTCCCGTTGTCGAGGTCAAGTGTGAGCCATTGTTTAACGAAGGCTGCTGTCCATTGTGGCGTGTAGCATCCCCAAGTCTTGTTGGCTGTAGCGAAGATGTTTATCTGCTGTTGCGGCTTGTCGATATTCTTGTACGACACTCTAATCATACCTTCGTCATTCATCTGTTCGCTCCAGTTGCTTATCAGGTCAGAGTAGTGTGAGTAGCTTGCACCTACTGTGAACATGCTGAACATGGTTGTAAGTGACACGTTGTTCTCAATTGACGGCTTTAGCTTTGGGTTGCCCTGTTGCACTACGAAGCGGTTGTGATACATCATGGAGTTGTTGAGTTGCCCCAGCGACGGGCGTTGTGTTCTGCTGGAGTAGGCGAGAGCTATCCTTGTCTTACCTATCAGTGTAGATATTGATGCCGAAGGGAAGATGTTGTCGTAAGAGCGTTCCATATTGTCGGCAGGATTGAGCATGTCTTTGTAGTCGAAGTCGGCATGTTCGTAGCGCAGTCCGAGGCTTGCCTGTGTCTTGGCATTCAGTGCTACACCATATTGTATGAATGCGGCATAAGTCTTGTCGTTGACTTTAGATGTTGAGTTGGGCAGTCCGGTGCCTTGGCTGTTGTTGGTATTGTCGCGTTCGATGAATGTCTCTTCCGTACCGATGTTGAGCATGCCTTTCCATATAGGATATGCGAGAACGAGCTTTGTGGCTGCCATGTTGTTCTTGGATGTTGTCACAGATTCTATGTCACGGTCGGTTGTGTTGGCTGTTTCCTTCATCAGCTGATGAGTGTTGTCGTTGGTGAAGAAAAGGTCGGCATTGAAGTCGATGGTCAGTTTCCCTATACTTCCGTTATAGTATGCGTTGACGAGTGTGTTGTTGGGTTTGTCGCTCCAGTTGTGTCCGTCGCTGCAAACAGATTCTATTAGTGTGCCTCGTTCGTATTTGTTCATTGCGAGACGTTCTTTTGTGTCTACCTTAGTCGATATGGCATAGTCAACCTTTGCTCCTACAGAGTGTTTGTCGTTTATCTGCCAGTTGAAACCGCCTGTAAGGTGTGTGCCTATTCCTCGCCACTGGTGCTTCAATACGCCTTCGTATCTGAATATTTCTGTCCCTGTACTGATGTCGGTAGTAGTCTGTCCGAGGTCGCTCCATTGGTTTGTGCGATATTGCCATTCCTTTGCTGAAGCGAAGACGTCGAGTCCTTTGTGTCGGTAGTTTACATTTACTTGTGCTTCCGGGTCGTTGAGTCCTGTGCGCAGACTCTGTTCGGTCTTTGCAAAGGTGTTGAAGCTGAAGCCGTCGCCCTGCCTTCTGACAGTCTTTATTCTAACAACGGCAGTTACCGTAGCATCGTACATGGCACCAGGGTTGGTGATGACCTCAACACTTGCAATCTCGTCGCTCAGCAGTCGTTTCAGCTCATCGTTGTCGTATACTTTTCGTCCGTTGATGTAGAATACAGGTTTTCCGCGTCCGATGACCTCAAGGTCTTCTCCTTTCTTTATTATTCCCGGTACCTTGCGCAGCACGTCCTGTGCCGTACCGGCCTTTTCGAGTGTAGAGCCAGTGATGCGTGTTACCATGGCGTCGCCTTTCAGACGTGTATATGGCAGCTGTCCCTTGATGACAACCTCCTGCAGTTGGTGAATATTGAGGGTGTCAAGTTTTAGCGAGTCGGATGCGCCTGCTGTTGCAGCCTGTGCATTAGCGGCAATTGCCGATATGGCAAGAGCCTGGATGACAATAAATCTTCTCATCATGTCTGTACAAATTAAAACAGGATGCAAAGTTATGGATAAAAAACAAACTGCGTTTGTAAAAAACGGACATTGTTCACTTATGGTAGGCGCGGTAGCCTCTGAGGAAGTTTTCCTGCTGTATGTGTCGGATGTGCTCCATGTATTCTGACGGCGACATTCCGGCAAACGCCTTGAACTCCTTATTCAGGTGTGAATGGTCAGTAAAGCCAAGACGGTAGACAATATCCTTGAAGTCGGTTATTTGCAGGCTTTGTATGGAACGGCAAGCCTGTAGGCAACGTTTGGTGCGTATCATCATCTTTGGTGACATGCCAACATATTCCTCGAAGAACCTGCGGAACTGGCGCTCTCCCAAGCAGGCACGGTCGGCAAGCATGTCAATAGACGAGCTGGGATGATGCTCAATCTCGCTGCAAACGGCCATCATCCTCTTGATAGTCTCGAAGTCGTTGTTTAGTGCCAACCGTTGTGTTATGAAGTTCTCGATGATGGCAATGGCGCCATCATCAGTTTTTGCGTCGAGTACCATTCTCTTGAGCAGCTTGAATTCCGGAATGCCGAGGTCGTCCATGTCGACGTTGGTGCTTGAAAACATGTTGCATGGCATGCCCATGATGATTTTCAGGGCATAGGGGTGAAAGAATACAAACAGGAGGTCAGCATGCTCGAATGTGGACACGTTGGCTGCCGCGTGGTATTGCCCGCATACGGAGGCAACGTTGCTGGCCTCGTATATGCCGTTTACGGCAAAGGGTTTTTCGCGATGGAACATCCACTTCATGCAACCGGTAGGCATGATGGTCATTTCTATCGGGTGCCCGTCGAAGCGCATCACCCAGTAGTGATGTACAAAAGGCGACAGGTGCTTGGAAGGGAGAATTATACGTGACAGCAAGTTCGCAGGCAGTTGTGTGGATGTTGTCTTGTGGAAAAACGGTAGGGATGCCCGCAATGCAGTGTCTTTGTGAGGGCATCCCTGTCAGTTAGCTTTTATTAGAACTCATCGTTTGCATAGAATACCTCGAAGAGCTCGCGTGGGAAATCAAAGATCTCCTCGTCCTTGAAGAACCTCTTCAGCTCTACGGCTGCTGTCTCGGGCGAGTCGCTGGCATGAACGATGTTCTCCTGATAACTCATGCAGTACATGCCGCGGATAGTTCCCGGCACACAGTTGGTACGTCCGTTGGTAGGTCCTGTGATTACGCGTACAACCTCTATGGCACTTACGCCCTCAAGACACATGGCAACAACGGGTGTAGCCATCATGGAGTCCTTAACCCTCTGGAAGAAAGGTTTCTCTGCCAGATGTGAGTAGTGCTCTGACAGCACCTCGTCGGTAAGCTGCATCATCTTCAGTCCTACAACTCTCAGTCCCTTCTTCTCAAAGATAGAGATGATTTCACCAATAAGGTTACGCTTGATGGTACATGGCTTGAGCAGTACCAGTGTTCTTTCTGTCTGTTTCATAAATTTTATTTGTTTAAGGTGGATTTCTATTTTTGTTTGGTATCCTTGCAGACATGCCGCAGCTTTTTCTAATAGTATGGTTTTCCAATCGCATACCCAATATGATGCAAAGATAGTGAAAACATACGTAACGGCAAAGAAATAAATCGATATTTTTCCTTTGGTTGCTGCTGTTGCATGCAAACTGAAATGCGTGAACAGATTATATATGTATCGTGCCTTTCCCCAAAAACGTTTGCATTGACGGATGCAAAGCTTTGCGTAGGTAAATGCAAAGCTTTGCGTGGACGATTGCAAAGCTTTGCGTTGGCGGTTGCAAAGCTTTGCGTTGGCGATTGCAAAGCTTTGCGTCTGAGATGGGCAAAAACTGGGTGATTTGTTTAATACATGTCAATATACAAATAAACGGTGGTACAGACATCGCTCTACACGGTTCTGATAGTATGTCGGTAACTATCCGTGAGTCAATGTTCGGTACCACCGTTACCCAGGAGCGTGACCTTCTGTCTCCAAAGACAGTCCATTATGTAGTTGTGGATACTGTCACCTCGCCTGGTTGTATAAGTATGAGTTGCGTGCCCGCTGTCAGAGCCTGTTGCGTATTTTTGTCAGTTTTTTGGACTTTTGTTTTCTCTGCTTCTTAGTCCGTAGCACATGACAGGCGACAGCTTTATTTCTGCTTTAGATATAAAAAAGCAGATTGGCTGTAAATACGTCAACAAAGTTAGGCGATTTCCCACAATGTACAAATAGGGAAGTAGTTTTAGTTGTCTCTTTCCCTGTTTATAGTTGTCTCTTTCCTCTGTTTGCGGTCGTCTCTTTCCCTATTTTAGTTGTCGCTTTCCTTGTCTTTCAAGCTTAATTTCCATTCACCAGGCGTCATGCCGGTCTTCTGCTTGAATATTCTGTACAGATGTGCACGTGAGGAAAAGCCGCATTCCATCGATATGGCATCATTGTTATATTCGGGATACTTCTTGAGCATCCGCTGTACTTCGTGAAAACGAATGTCGCTAAGCCATACTCGGAAGGTGAGCTTGATATGTTTCTCGAAATAGTAGGTAAGGTCGCTGCGCATGATGTGCAATTGCTGTGACAGAGTGCCCAAGGTTACGGTTGGATCTTTGAAACCACCTGATGCCGCCCATGTTTCCAAAGTTTTCTCTATCTGTGCCATCCGTTCGTCTGATTGATGGTCATTGATGTCTTGCTCTGGCAGATTTTCTGTATCCCCATCCAGGCACTTCTGTGTTGTGATGTCGTCAATATAATTCTCGCTGGGCACGATGTTGAAGCCCAAGGCAACGAAGCTCAGAACGAAGATGAACAGCAACAGAAGTGCCAATGTGCCGAATATTTGTAACAGGCTGCTGGAAAGTATGCTGAACAGAATCAGTAATCCGCATGGTATCAGCAGTAATCCTCCTGCGTAGATATAGCGCGTGTATGGCAACAAGTCGCCAGCCGTCTCTGTCTCAATAATTCGTCTGCGATAACGTATCTCTTTGTAGCTTGTCAATATGAATAGCAGCATACTGATAATGTAGAGAATGTATAGCAAGTGTAACATTTTGCCAAAGTGTATGCTTTTGCTGAACATATACCAGATGCCTGCTGTAGTAAGAACTGCGATGCATCCGGCCATGCCTCCCCGTAGCCATCTCCTCGTGCTGCGACGGGAACATTCAAGGTTGATGATGGACGAGGTGACGAGATATGCTGTTGGGGTATAGAAAATGATGTTTGCCAGTATGCCTACGTCTTCTCCCATGGCACGCAGTCCGAAGCGCATCTGGAAGTAATAGTGTACAGCCAGGCAAATCATTGATAACCCAAGGAGTTTGCGTGACTTTTCATACCTCTTGTTTACCCATTTTACATAATATCGTGATAAGAAAATCAGCAAGGCAAGACAGATGGTTACTATCATGCAGCAGAATTGAAGAAGATATAGATTATTCATGTCCGGTGTTTGATACTAACAAATTTGTCTGCAAATGTACAAATTTTTATTCAGAGTAAAGCAAGTATTATCCAGTATTTTCCTTTTGTGCTGTTTTTAGTGAGATGAATTAGGATTATATCAGTCATAGTCGGCATATATCTGTCATAGTCCACACATATATCCGAAAGCTCCTATGCAGATATCTGTAAGTGACTATCCTTAATAGAAAAATCCCCAGCCTTCTCACATCCGAGAGGGCTGGGGATGAGTTTCCCTGCCTTTAAGGGAGGGTGGGGAGGACCATTTACCTCACTACCACCTTCCTGCTCTTGTCACCCTTTCGGATGATGTTCACACCCTTCTTTGGAGCATCGAGGCGTGTGCCGTTGATGCTGTAAACGGTGGTGCTGCCATTGGCATCTATGGTCCTTATTCCATTGGGAATGTCCGAGGAGCCAATATGCAGTACTACTGGAGCCCAGGTGTCTGGCCTTCCGTCGCCATCCTCGTCGGTGAGTCCCGTGATGCCGTTAGGTACGAAGGCGTGCGTTTCCTCTGCCCATTGCTCCACCAGTGGGTCATCGTCAGTTCCCGTGCCTGTCACAACCTTGAACTTTATCTCCTCATCTGGCATGCTGCCGAAGATTGCCATGATGGCGGTGTTGTCGGCATTCTGCGCCTTCAGCGGCTTAGGTTCTGGACACTGGTTGCCCACGATGAGTCCTTCGCTGTTGACAGCAACAATCTCGCAGTCATCGAGCACCTTGTTGCCGCTCATCACCTGGCAGTAGAAGAATGAGTTTATGTTGTACGCTCTGTGGTCAGTCTCATATTTGTCGAGATACAGTATAGGCCGCCAAGCGACCTCCTTCTCCCATCCTATCTGACCATACTGTACGTATCCGTCAGACTTCCTGTAGTTGTAGGAGTCTGTGACCTCGCAAGCCTCTGCCTTCGACCCATACTGGTCTCGAATGCCCTGTGCAGGCAGCTGGGCAGCCGTGCAGAGCAATGATAGTGCTATGAATAATTGTTTCTTTCTCATGTTTTTTAGTTAACGAGTTGACATGTATACAAATAGTTTACTTGAAGGTTTTGAAGTCTTTATGTTTCAAGTTATGAGGTTTCAGGTTTTAACCTTATAACCTCATAACCTTTAATCTTAGTCCTTAGTCCTTTGACCTTCGACCTTAGTCCTCAAAACCTATCTGCTATTTTCTAACCACAACTTTCTTGTTGCCCCTGATAACCACCTGTCGGCGCATAGTGTTGTCGATGCGTTGTCCTGCGAGGTTATAGGTGTTCTCATCTCCGTCGTTGTCAGCAGCGATGTTGCCGATGCCCGTTGGCGAGCTGAGGTCTATGACGAGCGGCTCGTTGTAGGTACCGATGATTGCATCGTCGTTGTAGAACATCACTCCGGGAACTATGTAGTCCATACCGTCGATGTTGACGATGAATCTCAGGGCAGCACCATGCTCCTCACCAGCGATGGTGATGAAGTGGCGGTCAGCGACAGCCTCACGGCTTATTGCGCGCAGGTTGTTGTCTGCGTCGATGACGCGTACCTCAACATTGTTGCGAGCCATGCCGTTGAAGTCGAGCACGGTAGCTATGACAGTCATGTTGCCACTGTGTGCTGCCGCGATGTCGTTCTGAGCCTGTGCGTATGCCTTAGCCTCAGCACTTGTCATGGCCTTGGCATTAGCTGTGCCGTCCGACAGCAATGACGGGTAGCAGAACTGCTTAGCGTTGTCGCGGGAAGAGAAGTACTGGTAACCCTCGCCTGCTGCCATGGTGGTCAGCGTACCTACCCACTCGTTCTGGTTCCATGTAGCAAACGACTTGTGTCCCTTAATCACGTCACCATCCTGAGGGTCAAGGTCGGCGAATGCCTCTCCGAGCGAGATATAGCCAGAAGCCGTGTAGCCAATCCAGTTCCACTGTGGCTTGATTGTCAGCGGAGTTGATGCTACATCCACTGGCAGACCGGAAATGGTGAGAGTAGCCGGAGCAGAGAGCTGTGCCTTGTACATCTCGCCTACATTGATGCTTGTGAGCGTACTGCTAATAGGAGTCCACAGAGCGTACTCTGAAACCAGAGTGCTGAGGTTGTCCTTTATGCCTGCAAGAACCTCGTCGGCATCGTTGTCGCTTGGGTTTACATGCGTGCTTATCCACTGCCATCCCTTTATGAGGTTGATGTCCTGTCCAATCTCGTCTGTAGCGGTCCAGATGTTAGGATTGTTCATCGTACCAATTATATTGTCGGGAACGAATGTCATGACGTTGCTGTTGCTTGCCTTGACAACCGGGTGTATGCAACCTGTGCTGGCATCGAACGCCTTGTATGTAAGCGGCTTGTTGAAGTCAGCGTTGTTGCCGTAGACATTCATCAGTACATAGTAAGCATCATAGCGCTCGAAGTAGATTGGGCTGGCCAATCCTACACAGCGGTCGCCACGGAAGGCAGCTATGATGTCGTTACCATCCTGTGACAGTCTTCCTCCGACATTCAGCTGTCCGTAGATGTTCATCGTGTACTCGTAGTCGGCAGGGTTAACGCTCCAGTCAGGAACCTCGCTTGTGCTGCTAACCTTCACTACCAGCGGCTCGCTGATACCGAGTGAGCCAGTAAGGTAAACCACTGCCTCGTAATTGCCGATACTGAGCGATGGGTCAACAGTGAATTTCAGAGTACGCTCGGAGATAGCAGGAAGTGTACCAGTGCCCGAACTTACAGAAAGCCATGATGGCAGGTTATTGATAGTCCAGTTCTCGGCAGAACCGCTGTTGTTGGTAATGCCAACCTCGAAGCCTACGCTTTCGGCACCATGCTTAACGATGCTCATTTCTGATTCCTGCCAGATGAGCTGGTTCTGACGCACATAAACATCCCATGTGATGCTGTTGCACGGGTTGTTGTGAGTGTCGCGTACGCCACGCACGGTAATATTCACGGTGCAGTTCTCAAGACGTTGCGGGCTATCTGTAAGCTTGATGAGAATCTTGCGGTCGCTGCCTGTGAAGCTGAAACCAACGTTCTGACGGACAGGAGCGGTCTTGAGCGGAGCCGTATTCTGTGACAGGTACTCTACATTGCCCAAGCCTTCTATCTTCATGATGTTGCCAGCAGCTTTAGTACTCTGGTCACATGCTGTAGTGTCTGTGTACATCTGGTTGCCTGCATCGAGCGTAGCCTTTTCGAATGGATAGTAGGCCACGAGCCCCTCTGCATCATTGCTTACGCGCGTGTACATATTATTCTTTATAACATCTGCAGTGCGGTGGCCGTGCCATACACGTACTTCATCGATAGCACCCTTGAATGGCTGGTCAAACGCTGTTCCGTTATAGTGTCCACCAAGGAGCAGCTTGCTTGTCTGCAGTGCAGGAGCCTCTGTTGCGCTGATTTGCTTGCCGGCAACACCATCTACGTAGAGTGTAGCGGAGCCGGTAGTGCTCTTCAGTACGTTGAAGGCAATGTGGTGCCACTGGCTGTCGCGGTAATCCTTGCTGGAGACAACGTAATCATTGGCATTGGCAGTCATGCGGAGTTGTCCGCTCTCAGAGAGATAGATATCAAGCATGTTGTCGCTATTGTAGCCAATGATGCTTGCCTTTCCACTCTGGTTGTTGTCTGCACGGAACCAAGTCTCTACAGTATAACTGTCATCTTTGGCGGCGGCAATAGAACCAGCGTTGACTGCCATAATGGCATCACCGTCAAGGTTGAGCGCATAATTGGTGCCAGAGAGATACCAGGCTGTTTCAGAAGGCATTGTAAGAGTGCGGCTACGAGCGTAGTCGGTAGCGGTAGTGCCGTGACCCTCATCAAGTCTCCAGTAACCCATCAGTCCCTCGCTGTAGCGTGTCTTCTTCTCGTACATCTCGCCCTGAGCCTCGCTCCATGGACGTGCGTTGTTCCACAGCGATACATCATGCATCTGTCCTGTCAGTCCCTTACCCAAGGTGATGGTTCCCACACCTGTATATTCGCCAACAGGCTTCTCGTTGAAGAGTGTCACGTCGTATGCATCGTATGCGTAGTTGGCTGTGATGGTCTTGTTGTCGGCATTATAGCTGAAGCTCAGATACTGCCATGTGTCCTTCTGTAGGGCATTTTCGCTGACGATGTTGCTGCCAGCCATGTTTATGGTCAGCTTGCCCTCGTCATTGACAGCCACCTTCATGTTGTTGTCAGCAGTGCCGTGTGCGAATATCTCGCCTGGCTTGCTGTAGCGCATCCACATGTTGACAGCGAACGAGCGTTTGTCAAGGTTCATGCTGGCGCTGGTCTTCGCACCCTCGCCCCCGGTGAGGCTCATTGCCACATCGTGAGCAATTGTCGCATCGTTCAGTTCACCTGTTACAACGAAGTTGTCGGTTGTTGTCAGGGCTCCGTAGCGAATATCCTCGTTGAATGTCACGGCAATCTCGTCATCGGCAGTGAGCACTCCATTTGCCGGGCTTGGAGTAGTGATAATCTGCGGACGTGACATATCCTTGCTAAGCGTGATGACATCCGAAGAGTTTGTAACCTCGTTGCCTCCAAAGTTGCTTACGGTTATAGCGCGTATATCCCACTGGCCGTCAGGGAAGATATTGGCATCATTCATGTCAAGTACATATCCGAATGTGCCTTCTGATGGGATTACCTCCTTATTTACATCGCCGGCTGCCTCTTTCTCGTCAACAACCCATTCCTTCAGTGTTGTCCACTGTGGGTTGCCGTCCTGCTTGGCCTGCAGGCGTATAGACTTCAGACCGCGTGAGTTCTTGTCGTATTCTGAAATGGTGAGATGGAGGAGATGACCTGTCTCAATGTTCACAGAGTTCTCTTCTATCTTCAGCGCAATATCACTGCCCGTCTGCTGGAAGTGAGCACTGAGGGTAAGGGTGTCGGCAATCTCAGGGAACGCTCCGTTGTTGTCGGACTGGCAGACGCTCGATACGCGTAACTGGATGCCCTCGTAGTCATAAACATCGGAGTTGGTCTGAGAAATCTGGATGGTCTTTGTCAACGTTTCGCCAGCCTTTAACAGGACTGTTGTACCGCCGGAAAGGTTCTTTCCATCCATAGTTACGGCTGCGCCATGTGGATTAGAATGGTCAACCACGCCGAGATTGAACCAGCAATCCTCGCCAATCTCGCTTGTATTCTGCAGATATACGGTGAAAGATGCAGGCTTGCCGCTTGGCACACCCGTAATGACAGTTTCCTTAGCCGAGATCTCGGGCTGCTCAATTTGCATAGTCTTCTCCTGAATGACGAAGCCCTTTCTGTAATACTTGGTCTCCACAGCATCCTCGTAAGGACAACTGGTCTGTCCAGCACGGGTGTAGAAGATCGGGCCAAAGCCGTCTGGTGCGTTGAGGACGTCAATGGTAAGAGCGTCGTCATCACCATTCTCTGCGAGGGTGAAGCCTATTTCCATAGAAGTCTCCTCTGTCGAACCGTCGGATGTCATTACCGAACCTCCGGTTTCTGTTGAAGCCTCTACAACCACACCAACACCATTTACCTGGAAGCCTGTTGCACCTCCAACTACAGCAAGTATTGAAGTGTTGCTGGTAACGGTGAAGTCCTTGGATGATGTGGTCGTGGTTGATGAGGTCAGGCTGCTTCCTGCATCAAACGAGTAGTTGTCGCGCAGGTAGTCGGAGCGGTTCTCAATTGCCTTAACCTTTGCCTTTTCATTGTTGGCAAGCACCTGTTTCCAAGCACTTATCTGAGAGTTGAACCAAGTAATGGTATCGCTGGCAAGGTAGTCGTCGCGAAGTGTACCGCCTTTATAAGCCGAGGCAGGCAGTACCATCTTGTAGGAAGGTCCTTCCAATGCGCCCTTCACTGAAGCATTATCGCCCCATACGCTCTTGTCGCTGTTGTTTGAGCCGTAGCCCTTGTCGCCAGGATTGAGTTTGGTGATATAAATAGGCTTGTCAGTATTATTGACATATCCGTCATAACTGTCCACATGTACAAGGCATGAGTTGCGGAGTTTCTCAAAGTTGGGCAGCAAGGATGTCTCCACATAGTTCTGTGAGTAAAGGAACTCTGTGCTGAAACTTGTGCCAACGGTCATCACGTCCTTCTTATCAAGAGCGGGCACTGAGTTGGCGTCTGCCATATTGATGCCAACCTGACGGGCATTACCAAAGACATAGTTAGTAGAACTTCCGATGAAGACATCGCCTCCGGCACCCACATATTCAGGATTATCGCTTGTAGAGATGCGCTTGGTAGTGGTGACAGTACGTGTGCTGGTTGTACCCATCTGTACCTCTTCGTTAATCTGGATGCCTGCCTTAATCTCAAATTTACTTTCAGTCTCAACAGATGTTGCCACGAGTCCTCCGATAGCAGTACCGGTGATGACGACATTCTTAAGTCCGAACTTACTGTTGGTCACAACCTCGTTGTTGCTGATGATCTGTCCACCACGCATGATGGTAGTGGTGGTACTCTGTCCCTCTTCGATGTATGCGCTTGAACCAGTGCCCGCAGGGTCGCGGAGTATCATCGAGACATCGTCAGGACCCGAGGTGACAAAGTTGCTGCCAGAGGTCAGTTCTCCAAGGATGATACCCTGGAATCCGCTGCCATCCCAACTGAGTGTCGTACCGTCAATGTCGTATGTGGCGGTCATTGTACGGGTGTAAGGCTCAATGATATTAGGCAAGGCGGCACGCCATGTGTAGGTACCCTTACCATTCTCGTCAAGTTCTACCTCCGTGGTGGCAGACTCGTATATCTTGCTGTCATCAACTCCACCGACAATCACGGACGTACCTACGCCCATTTGGTTGCTGAAGGTGACAGTGGTACCGCTGAGAGGTACGGTGGTCTTGCGTAAGTCTTCCGGAGCAAAAGAATCATGATTCTCATACAATTCATAGAGGCTCAAGTCAAACTGGTACTCTGCATTCTGCAGGAATACAGGATAACCGAAGGTATAGCCGCTGTTCTTAACTGTGGGCAAGGCATAAGTCGCCTTTTTGTCGTAGAGTTGCACCTTGACCTTTTCGCCATTGGCGGCTACAACTTCTGTAATCTGCTCACCGAAAGCGCCATCTGCAGCAGCATCAGCCTGTAGCACCTCCAGTACCGGTGTACTGCGGTAGTTCTTCTTGATTGATGCCACATAGGTGAACTTCTCCATATTGCCCTTAACCACTGCCGAGTCGGTATATTCCAGCAGTGGGTTGCTGGCATCGAGAATGTCAGACTCTGTCCAGAAGATATCATCGTTGCTTTCAACGCTCACCTTGGTCACCGTGTAGTTAAGTGGTGGCACCATGGCAGCAAACTCGCCAGTCAGTGAGTCGGTAGTGATGATGAGGCTTCCGGCTGCGTCGTCAGAACCGTAACCCACATACGCCTTGGAGTTGCATATTGCATCTTCAGGAACATCGAAGACGCGGTTTTCCGTTGCATCCTCAATTGAGGATGTTGCGCCATCCTTCTTGTATGCTATGTTGAGTTTCTTCTCGCCATACTTCAGGGTGAGGGTAGCACGTCCGATGTTGTTGACAGACTGTCCCAAGCCAAGAGGCTTGTCATTCTCTATGGCACCACCTGTCACGCGGCCTGCTATAGGCACGAGGGTGTTGTCGTAGAAGGTCAGACCTGTCATCTCCTGTACAAACTCCTTGGTTTCTATTACCATTTCAGAGCCTTTTGAGGCGATTCCAGGGTAATACGCCTTGTTTTTGTATGACTGTGCGTCGGCATTGATGAGAGTATGTCCATCTTTGCTCGCGCAGATATAATGGCTGCCTATGGGCACGCTGATGGTGAACTCACCATTGCTGTTGGTGGTGATGAAGTCGCCATCCATGGTGCATGGTGTATCATCAACGGAGAACTGCACGCCCTCAACAGGAATGTTAGTACCATAATAATATACTGTACCGCTTACGGGGAACGAACTTACGTCCTCAAAGTTGACACCATTGTGTACCAGAGACTGTGCGCTGATGAAGCGTGTTTCCTTTGTGGGCGAGAACTCATGCACACCCTTGGCAGGACGGATGGTATATGTGCTTCCATCGCCAGAGAAGGGGATGCCGTTAATGGTGTAACTTCCACTCTCGTCGGTAATAGCGCTGATGGAAAGTTGATTCTCGCTCGGCACGTCATTGGTGACGTTCATGTTGACGATGGTACCATGGTTGCCATTGGATACACCACCCTTCTTGGAATAGTCGTATGCAATAGTCTGGTTGGTAATACCCTCGTCTAACTTATAATACAGATACAGACCGTCTTCTGAGCCTGACAGGGTGTGGTTGTAGTTGTTGAGCAACATGTCGTCTGTGAGAACTTTGGTCCAGAAACGGCATTCGTCAAATACTGCTGTATAATTATATGAAGAACCGGAAATATCATTTCCATACAACAGGAATTTGTTAGAAGAAGTAGAATGGGCACTGCTAAAACCGTATTGCTTGCTTGACTCTGATGTATCTGATTTCTGTAACGTTCCATTCTCATCTATAACACGCACAGTATAGTTTCCGTTACCATCAAAGGCAAGAGAGATATTATAGAACAAGCCTGGCTTGATGGTTATTCCCGTTGAAAAGTCTTCACCTGAAGACGTGCCTGCAAGAGGTAAATAGGCGTACAATATGCCTTTGGAGTCAATCCACAATTGGTTATATTGCGACCTGAATATGTAACTTTTTGAGGCAAAGTTGTCTAACTTGACATACAATTGCACAGTCCAAGGATTAGTATATAATTCAAGGAGGTCTGAAGAAGTCTTGTCGCACTTCACGTATGAGGAACCTGAACTTTTTTTCAGAGCATAAAATGCCTGTGACGTGCTGCCATCACTTGGTTCAAGGCTAACCTTCACGCCGTCAACAGCGGTACCAGTGCCGTAGGAAATTCGTCCGCTGATAACACCGGTTGCAAGGGCAAAACCGTCAGTCTGCTGGGAGGCACCGTATGTGAGGACAGGATTTGAGGTGGAAGTCTCCCGGCACTTGCGGTAACATTGCACGCGGTACTCATAATATGAGCCGGGCTGTGCGGAGTTGTCCTCGTAACTGTATGCCTCTGCCACACCAGATGTGGTGTAGATGGTCTGGAAGTCGCTCTCCTTGATGCTGCCAAGCAGTCGGCGTTGGATATTGAAATAGGTAAGGTCAGTACCAATCTGGTTTACCTCCCATGTGATGCGCACCGTACCGCTATATGCTCCGCGGCTCGCCACAACGCTCTTCACGCCGCTGGCTCCATCGATACAGCCTTCCACGGTGCCGTCAGCACCATATTCAAACACCGTCTCCTGTGCTTCCACGCTTACCTTATATTGATAGGTTAAGCAGGCATTTGCCACATTCTCATCGGTAAAGGTGAAACTCGTCTCGCTACTGGAACTGACAATATGGCTCTTATATACTTCGCCCCAATCGGTAGTACCTCTTTTACGCCGGTAAAGGTTAAGAGTATATTTCTTTGAAGTTGACGCGTTCTCAAAATTCTTGTATAAGCAGGTGATGTTAATCTTGTTGTCAAGATTATTTGTCGCCGTGAGTTTCTCAAGCGGATTGATAGTTGTCACCTTGCCATAAACGTAGTATGACAGACTGGATGCATCAGATGGCTGGGTGAGGGTTTTCCCCCACTCGTTAGGCTGGAAAGCTACGGTATATTCATATTCCTTGCCGTACTCCTTCTCTGTCTTGTCAACAAACTCGGTCTTGCCCGATGTGTAGGAGACGGTGCCAAGAGATGTGTAGTCTCCTGACGCACCTCTCACCTTGCGGAATACGACCCATTTTCCGTCGGTGTTTACGTGCGATGCATCGTATATCTGTGGGTACCAGTTGATGGTGATGTCCTTTGTCCAATGATTGGCCGACGTACGCATTGCGTTGGTTGCTGTGCTTGAGCCGTTGCCGTAGCCAGAGGGATTAGGACGCGGATAGCCATACACCCAGTGTGGTGAGTAGTTACGGTTGATGTATACCGATTGGGTCAATGCTGTGCTTCCACCGTTGGGATAGCACTGGTAGTTGGGTGCAAAGCGAGTTATAAAGGGATATACGCAGAAAGACTTGTAGTTGTCAAGCTCAAGAGTGGCGTGGGCTTGGGTAATACCCGAATTACAGTCCTTAAGGCTTGAATTAACCGTTACAGGAGTAATGTTTATATTGTCCCAATACTTCTTGATGGTGTACGTATTGCTTGGCCAAGCAACATCGGTATTGTTAATGCTTGAGAAGCGTAGGGCATATCGCCAGTTTCCCGGGTTGTTCTTGCTGCCGAAGTCGGGATAGGTTTCCACCTTGAGGTCTGTGCTGTAGAACTCCACCTCTTTGTTGGCAGTACGCTTGACTTTAAATGATGCCCATTCGACGCTTGGGAAGGAGAATGTCTTACTTCCGGATTTGGTGCCTTGAGAGGTGCCTTTCGAAATCCATTCGCCTTCAGCTGTCACTTTGTAGCTCTTGTTATATATCAGCTCCTCCAGTATGATGTCTACAGTTACGGATGACCATTTGTCGCTCTCGGCATTGAGCCTGGCGACAGAGACACGTCCTTTATAGCCATTGGCGTTGAAAGAACCTTGTCCAAGAACTCCTCCATTTGACTTGTCCTTAACGGCATCCTCATTCTGGTCAAGATTGGAGATGTTGGAATAAAGGCTGTTGAGTTTAATGACTTTCTGGTCATTAATCTTCAGCCACACGTCTCCTTTGAACCAGCTGTTTTTCCCATCGTAGTTATAGAAGTACATACGGAAGCTCATATGAGCCTTGCTTGGGAAATTGAAACCGTTCCAATCATAAAATGATGGACTCGAAGTCTCTATGGCTTGCGCCGTCTGGCTAAATGGCAATAATGCCAAAAGGAACAGGACCATCGCCCATCCCCGCCTGAAATACCCACCGCCCGACTTTGGAGGCGAAGAGGGTATTCGCTGATGAAACAGATTGTACATAATGAATTAGAATTTATTTATGAATTAGAATTTATTTGATATTGATTTTAAGCATAATTTGCGACAAATTTAGCAAATAAATTCTAAAGTTTCTGTCCCTTGCTGGTAGTTAGGTGTCTCTTTCCTTAGTGTTTAGGTGTCTCTTTCTTGACAGTTCAGGTTTTATGGCTGACTGTACAAACATTGTAAAAGATGTTGCATATTGGACGTAATACTTTAAAAAAGCCCCATTTCATCGTGTGTCTGTATCTCCTAATGCCTGATAACTCCCGCTTGCTTTCCATTCTCCTGGTGTCATTCCTGTTTTTTGTTTGAATATTCTGTACAGGTGTGCACGTGAGGAGAAACCGCATTCCGAAGATATTGCATCATTATTGTAGTCGGGGTATTGAATCATCATCCGTTGCACCTCCTGGAAACGAATGTCGCTCAGCCATACGCGGAACGTGCGCTGAAGGTGTTGCTCGAAATAGTATGTAAGGTCGCTGCGCAAGATGTGCAACTGGTGGGATAGGGAGGCCAGGGTTACGCCAGGGTCACGGAAACCACCGGAAGAGGCCCACTCCTGCAACGCTTTTTCTATGTGCTCAATGCGCTTCTCAGATGGATCGGTAAGGTTTCCCTGTTCTGTTAGTTCTGCCTGAGTCTTGTCTGGAGCCATCTCTGGAGTGCAGTCATCCAGAACGTCCTCAATGGGCAAGATGTTGAATCCCAAGGCCACGAAGCTCAGTACGAAGATGAACAGCAGAAGTAGAGCCACAAGACCGAATATCATCAACAGCTTGCTTGACAGTATGGTGAACAGTATAAGGAATGCACAGGCGAATAGCAACATGCCGCCAGTGTAGGTGTAGCGCATGTAAGGGAGCATGTCACCGGCAGTCTCTGTCTCCAGTATGCGTCTGCGATAGCGAATCTCTCTATGGCTGCTGAACATAAACAGAATAATGCACGCAATGAACAGGGCGTAGAGAATGTAGAGCATTATGCCGAAGTGGATTGACCTGTTGCAGATATACCATATCCCAGCGGCAACATAGATGATGCAGCAGCCAACAAAGCCTCCTAACATACATCGCCTCGTGCTGCGGCGTGAGCATTCGAGGTTGACAATGGCGCAGGTTACGAGAAATGCCGTAGGGGTATAGAAGATGATGTTTGCCAACATGCCAACGTCATCACCCGACGCACGCAGACCATATCGCATCTGAAAGAAATAGTGTACAGAAAGGCATATCATGGATAACACGAGGAGTTTGCGTGACTGCTCATATCGCTTGTTTACCCACTTTACATAGAAGCGGGAAAGGGCAACAAGCAATGCAAGACTGATGGTCACTATCATGCAGCAGAATTGGAGTAGAAATAAACTGTTCATATCCTCGTGTGATTCTTATTAAAAATATCTGCAAATGTACAAAAAATTATTCATAGAAAACCAAATGTTATCCTTTAATTTTCTGTTCACTCTTTTTTCCTTTTTCAGCAAGATGAATTCTGTATAAATCACGCATATATCCGACATTGTCCACCCAGATATCTGAAAACACCAACGCAGATAGCTGAAAACGCCAACGCAGATATATGAAGCCTCACCACCATCCCAGTTGCTTCGGCGAAGTTCCTAACACTCGGCAATAGGGAAACATTTTTCCCATTGCTCTCGCTTAACTGGAATTTTCCCCAAGAGAGAGGGGAGTGGATAGTTTGAAGGATGCGAATGTCCCCTATAAACAAATCCCCAGCCTTCTCGCATTGGAGAGGACTGGGGAATTTTGTTTATTAGAGGCTTTTTTTACTTCACTACGACTTTCCTAATCTCGCTTCCCTTGCGGAAGATGTTTACACCCTTCTGGGGAGCATTGATACGGATGCCGTTGACGTTGTACCAATTCTCATTGCTGCTGGAGTCGCTCAGACCTGCTATGCTGGTTACGATAGAATCTTCATTGAAGTCAATAGCATAGGGGGTGTTGGGACTTCCGATGATACCGTCATCCTCGTATGATATAGTGGCGGTTGACTTGAGCATAACACCATCATAAGGAATGATGAACGAGAGTTCCTCTCCGCCATTTCCTGGTATGGTGAGGAAGACAATGCCATTGTCATTGGTAAATTCTGCCGAACGGCATTCGTCTCCATTGAACACTCCTATCTCGCTGTTGGCAAGAGGCTGACCGTCATAGGTTACGCGTGCCACTACAGTCATGTTTCCAGGGAACTGGCTGTTGTCGGTGGGTACGAATACACCATTCAGGCTACGCTCTGCCGCAATACGGCGAGTATTGAGATAAATGGAGACAGGATAACGGAAGGTTCTTGTCTCGCTGGACTGGCTCATGTACATGTAACCCTGACCTGGTGTGAGAGCCTGCAGTGAACCATTCCACTCGTATCCGTCATAGATGGAGAAACCCTGCTTGCTCTTTACCAAGTCGCCATCCTCGGGACTGAGTCCGGCAAAGGCATCGTCAACACTCTGGATAGAGGTACTGTTGAAAGCTATCCAGTTCCAACCTGGAACGACGCTGATGGTTCGTTCTGTATCATCAGGACGTGAACCTGTGATGGTGAGTGGAACAGCTGATGTCATGAGTATCTTGTACATATCACGGACATTGAGGCTGGTGAGGGTACCCTCCCAGATACCATCATACGTCATGGAAGAGGCAGTCTTGCTCTTCATCAGAACACTTTCTCCTGTAACGCCACTCATCACGGCACCCACGCTCATGTCCTCTGCATTCACAGCCAGAGAGGTCCAGTTCCAGCCTGTACCCAAAGCGATGGTCTGCTCTATCTTGTCAAGGGCATTGAGTTTAACGGGAGCATTAAACGAACCATAGATGGCTCCAGCAGTCAGTTTTACATCTGGAGTGCTCTCTACCACTGGCCATACCATGCCTGTGCTGGCATCATAGATGCGGAATTCTACGTCCTTGTCTTTCTCTGATGACTGGCATGCCACATCGAGCATCACGAAGTACTCGTCATAACGCTTGCTGTATGTGGGCTTAGCCACACCACGGCATTCGTCATCAACAAAGATTCCAAGTATATCGTCGACATCTGTAGAGGGAACACCATTGACTGAGAGTGTGCCCACAAGGTTCATGGAGCTGCTGTACTTGCTTGCGTCCACTGCCCAATTAGGAACATCTCCTGTGACGGTAACATTCAAGGCCAGAGGCAGAGCCTGGTCGTCACCATTTACCAGATAGATTGTCTCGGCATACTTGCCTATGGGGCATGACTTGCTCACTGTGAACTCAAGATCAACAGATGACAGCGGGTCGATATATCCGTTCTCGGTATTTACCTTCAGCCATGACGGCATGCCGCTCAGGTACCATTCCTGCTGAGTACCACCCTTGTTTGAGATTGTAGCCCCGAACGAGGTTTCCTCTCCACCCTTCTGGGTGACGCTGACCTTATCCTCAGCCCAAGCCAGACTGTTGCGGTTCACATAAGCTGTCCAGCTGATGGGATCACAGGAATTACCATTGTTGTCCTTTACGCGCTTTACCTTGAAGTTGATGGTGCAACCCTCAATGGCTGCTGGTTCTTCATTGATGTTGATGACCACCTTGTTGGCACTTGCTGTGTAAGAGAATGCCACATTGGTAAGCGTAGGCTTGGCCATCAGAGCAGGTGCCTGGTCGGTATACGCAAGGGAATTCTTACCATACATTGCCACACGTTTCACTCCGTCAGCAACGATGCTGAGGCTGGTGGTATCTGTCACGACCTGTTCAGCTTGGTCAAGTGTCTTAATCTCAAACGGGAAGTAAGCTACCAGACCAGTTTCTTTGCCTGTGAGTCTCAGCTTGCGGTTGTTGCTGAGCGAGGAAGCATCCAGAGTGGCGTTCCACAACCTTACCTCATCAACAAGACCTGTGAGATGACGGTCAGAAGATACGATATGGCTGTGTGTGGAATCAAGTTCACAACGTGCTCCTATCGCCAGAACATCATCATTGAATGTGGCGATATTGCGTGAGGATGTGCTGAGGGCGCGTTGTCCGTCCACATATACTGAGGTGTTTCCAGAACGCAGTACATTGATTGCGATATGATGCCACTCGTTGTCGGCCAGCACGCTGGTGCCTGCATCGTAAGTGTTGTCGTCAGAAGTGAACTTGAGCAATCCGTCTGCATCCATCCAGAGGCCATTCTTTCCCATATCCAGGAGCTGGGCCTCGCCCTGTTGCTTATCGGCCTTAATCCAGAACTCTACCGCCTGATTGTCCTCTGCATCTACAGCAAGATCTCTAATCGAGAAGTTCAGGTAGGAAGAGCCGTCCAGCACGACAGCCTTGTTCTCATTATTTATATACCATGTCTCGCCGGTGGAAACCAGATGACGATTTCGTGCATAGTCGGTAATCTTGTTACCCTCGCCCTCGTTCATCTTCCAGTAGCCCATGAGGTTGGCCGTAGATGGAGACTTGGTCTTCTGACGCTCCAACTGTGCCTTGGCATTGTCATGAGCCACATCCCACAAGGTGAGTTCGTGGATGGCGCCCTTCATTCTCTCTCCGATGCTGAGCGCACCCACTCCATTGTAAGCTGCAGTTTGGCAGTCACGGAAGAGTCTGTTGGTATTTGCTGACTCGGAAACAGTTGCATTGAGGATTCCCACGCCATCGGCAGCCTCATAACTTACCGTGAGGTAGCACCAGGTATCCTTTGGCATGACACCCTCGGAAACATAGGTGTCCTTACCCACGTTTATCACGAGATGCTGATTCTTGTCAACAGACAGGGTAAACTTCTCGGTTCCGCTTCCATGTGAGAGAATGGTTCCATCACTTTCAGCATACAACCACATGTCCGTAGAGAAGCTTCTGCCTGCCAGCGAGATGGAAGCCTCGGTGGATGCCGTACGCTCCTCTCCCTGTAGGGACAGTGCTGTGTTGTGCTCTATCTGCGAGCCGTTCATCACGGCTGTAATCTCGAAGTTGTCATCGCTGGTAAGCGCACCGCTGACAACATCCTCATTGAAGGTGACGCTGATGTCATCACCCACGCCCAGGATACCGTTCGAGGGCTGAGGCATTCCAAGTGGCTTGGGCTTCAGCATATCCTTGTAAATGGATATCTCGTTGCTGGAACGTGTAATCTCGCGACCACCGTAAGAGCTTACGGAGAGCACCCTGAAGCGGTAGAGACCATCGCTCTTGCCATGCATGTTGTAAATGTAGTCCACACTGGCCTCTTTTGGCAACAGCAGTTTCCCATACGTCAACATGTTGGGATCAAGCACGTATTCCTGCAGGTTGGTCCAATCGGTGGAACCAGGCGCAAAGCTCTGGATGCGGAAACATTTCAGGTTGGCATAGTTGCGATCAAACTGGTCGAACGTGATGCACAAGGTGTCATTGGTGATGGTGTTCATGACATCCTTGTCAAGAGCCAAGTGTACAGAAGAGGATGAAGGCACGAACTGTGCTGACACATAGATGGTGTCGGCAATAGGTGCCCAGTCGCTGGCAGGATCATACTGTACCAGAGAACACAGAGTGATACTGATGCTGTCATACTGGAGTATGCTCTGATTGGTCTGCTCCAGCAGCAGAGTCTTGGTTACGGTCTCCGTGGCAGGAATCCTGATGATCCTACCTTCTCCTGTGAGAGGCAGTCCGTCGATGGTGAGCTTGGCACCTGTGGTGTTAGTCTCATCGTTGACAAGTAGCCTGTAGTACATGTCGTCCTTTGTCTCGGAGTTGTTGTAGAGACTTAGCGTATAGCTGGCAGCACCACCAGTAGGAACATTGCTGACCATTGACCACTTGAGGCTGTCAACAGTAAGCTGTGGTTTCTCTATCTGCATGGTACCCTCCATGATAATCTTCTCGTCGGGCATATAATAAGAGGTACGTACCTCGCCCTCGTAAGGAGCAGAGGTCTGTCCGCCTCTTGTGCGGAAGATGGGAGACCATCCGTCACGATAGTCGAAGACGTCCACAGAGAGTGCATCGCCAGGGTTATCCTCCAAAGTATAGCTGAAGCTGGTGGACTCTGTGGTGGAAGACTCCGACATCACATGTGAACCACCACCCGTAATAGTTGAGAACGATGCAGAAAAACCGAAACCATCAACGGTAACTCCTGTGGAAAGATTCAAGTTGAAAAGTCCCATATCGGTTTCATCGTGGCTACTAGTCTTGGTGGTATCTGTAGTCTGGGTCATGGTAACCGAAGATCCTCCATCAAATGACAAGTTGTTGACTAAATACTCCTTTTGCTTCTCATAAGCTGTTACTTTCTGTTTCTCATTGTTTTCCAGATGCTTAAGCCAGTTCTTGATGGAGCTGTTGAAATACATCACTGAATCGACTGCCACGAAATCTTTGGGAACCGACACAGGCAGAACCATCCTGTAGGATTTACCCACAGAAGATGGACGTTCTGTCGCAGCATCTCCCCATACGTCAGAATCATCATTGTCGGAGCCAAAGCGAGGGTCATCGGGATCGAGTGAAGTTACATATACCACATGATCCTTATCGTTGACATACTCATCTGTATTGGGTACCGTCACCAGG
>SAMEA3663023__coassemble_763_pt1 | contig 36139 bp, 24 predicted proteins | sample SAMEA3663023__metabat2_low_PE_013 | metagenome-assembled genome bin SAMEA3663023 (sample SAMEA3663023) | pig gut metagenome | biome: pig gut; feature: pig-associated habitat; material: faeces | place: France | collected 2012
TTTGGCTGTGCGGCATAGCCGTTAGACCATATGTCGAATTTTTAACGAACTATTGCTATATGGTTATCACACGAAATACAGTATGAACAAAATAAAAGCCTTGGTCGTATGTACCAAGGCTTTTGGGGGATATTGTTGATGTTAATCTACGATGTTTGGTTTCTCAAGTCCAAGATTCTTTTTCTTGTCTACGACCTTAAGAATTACACCGATGACAAGAGCTGCTACACCAAGGCATGCGAGCATAACCAATGGGGCGGTATAGTTAAGCTCTGTAGCATCTGAAACTCCCTCGTTGGTGGCTGTGAGAACCTTGCCAATGAGCAATGGGAACAACCAGAGACCGATGTTCTGTATCCAGAAGATTAGGGCATAGGCTGAGCCAATCACCTTGGCATCAACCAGCTTTGGAACACTTGGCCACAGAGATGCCGGTACAAGGGAGAAAGAGGCTCCAAGAATCAGGATTGTCAGATAAGCCACAATCACGCCACCAACCTGGTTACCCTTGAACTCAGGAAGTATGAATGCAAAGGTCAGATGGCAGGCAATGAGCAGGAGCGAGCCAAGTACAAGCATGCTTGCAGCCTTACCCTTGTGGTCCACATAGTTGCCAAGTACAGGTGTGATACCTACGGCAAGAAGCGGGAACACAGCGAATATGGACTCTGCCGACTGCCTCATATATCCCATGTAGCAATACGATATGAGTGCGATGACAGAGCAGGCGAGCATGGAGTATTTTGCTCCATTGTTCTTCATGAAGTTGAATGTGAACGCCGTAGCAGCAACAACGAGCATGATGAGATACTGAACGATAGTGACAGAAGATGAAGCCCAGAAAGAGTCCGCAGGAACCTCTGTGAACGTCAGGTTGCACTGGAGCATGTTCACGGCATATTTCTGGAATGGGAATATGGCAGAGTAGTAGAGCACGCAGAGCAGGGACACGAGCCAGAAACCCATAGAGGTAAGTATCTGTCCAAGATCAGAAATCTTGAATGGGTCATCCTTTTCTTCTGCCTCGCCTGTCTGTGCGTCGAGTTTCTTGTCCATGAAGAAATATACAACAAGCATGATTAGCGCAATACACAGAAGTACGACGCCAAAGGCAACTGAGCGTGATACGTCAATGTCGCCACCAAGTTTGGCAAAGAACGGAGAGAATATCATGCAGGTGGCAACACCCAGACGGGCAAGAGCCATCTCGGAGCCCATGGCAAGAGCCATCTCGCGACCCTTGAACCATTTTACAATACCACGGCTGACGGTAATGCCTCCCATCTCTGCGCCACAGCCGAAAAGCATGAAGCCCAGAGCTGCAAGCTTGGCAGAGGCGGGCATTCCCTCATAGAATGGGGAGACACCCAACTGCTCGAATACGGGAATGTGATTAAGGTTCTCTGTAAACCATGTCTCCACGCTGCTGCCAATGAAGCTGTCGCTGATGGCATACCACTTGATGATGGCTCCAACAAGCATTACCGCACCAGAGAGCAGGGCCGTAAAGCGGACACCCATCTTGTCGAGGATGATACCGGCGAAGATGAGGAAGAATACGAATACGTTAAGGAATGTCTCTGCTCCCTGCATCGTTCCGAAAGCATCGGAATCCCAACCGCGCTGGGTTTGCATAAGGTCCTTGATAGGAGACAGGATGTCCATGAAGATGTAGGCGCAGAACATTGCCAACGCCAGTAACAACAATGCTGTCCAACGAAGACCCGCAGAGTCACGAAGTGTTTTTTGTGTGCTCATTGTCTATTTGATATTTATTATTTAATGTTATTATTTCAACAACTATTTGTTTTACTTCTTCAGCCAGCGATCAAGCCAGTTGAAGAATGTGCGCTGCCACAGTATGCCGTTCTGTGGCTTCAGTACCCAGTGGTTCTCGTCAGGGAAGATGAGCAACTCAGCAGGAATACCCCTGAGCCTTGCGGCATTGAATGCTCCCATGCCCTGGTTGGCATTGATACGGTAGTCAAGTTCTCCGTGGATGCACAGAATAGGAGTGTCCCACTTATCGACAAACTTGTGCGGACTGTTCTCGTATGTACGCTTGGCATTTGCTGACAGGTCCTTGTTCCAATAGGCATCCTCATATTCCCAGTTGCTGAACCATGCCTCTTCGGTATCCGTGTACATAGACTCAAGATTGAAAGCTCCATCGTGAGCAATGAATGCCTTGAACCGCTTGTCGTGATGTCCGGCAAGATAATATACGGAGAATCCGCCGAATGATGCTCCCACGCATCCGAGTCTGTCCTTGTCGACATACGGAAGGTTGGCAGCGGCATCGTCGATGGCAGTAAGATAATCCCTCATGCACTGGCCAGTCCAGTCACCGGAAATCTGCTCGTTCCACTCGCTGCCAAAGCCTGGCAGTCCACGGCGGTTAGGTGCTACAACGACATACCCCTGAGATGCCATTATCATAAAGTTCCAACGATAGCTCCAGAACTGGCTTACCGGGCTCTGTGGACCACCCTCGCAGAACAATAGGGTAGGGTACTTCTTGTTGGCATCGAAGTGCGGGGGCAGCACTACCCAGTAGAGCATGTCCTTGCCGTCGTCAGTCTTCACCCATCTCTTTTCTACCTGTATTTTAGCCAGCTGGTCTGTTATGTGCTTGTTCTCGGCAGTTATCTGGACAATGGCTGTTTTTGCAATATCCTTGCCCGGTGTTATTACATACAGGTCGGCGGGCTCTCCATAGCTGTGTCTTTCTGCCAGTATGTGCTTGTGGTCGCCAAGCATCTGCAGAGAGCCAAAGTCCGCACAGTAGTCAGTAAGCTGCTTCACCTCACCTTTCTTTGTGATGGCATAAAGGTTTTCTGTAGCGTGCCAAACACCAATGAAGTATATCATGGCATCCTTCGTGTCGCTCCAGCAGAAGTCGTCAACATTCGAGTCAAAGCTTTCTGTCAGGTAAGTCTTCTCTCCCGTAGCGAGATTATACATGCACAGGCGGTTGCGGTCGCTCTCATATCCGTTGCGCTCCATGCTGAGCCATGCCACATACCTTCCGTTAGGCGAGAACTTTGGGTTCTGGTCGTAGCCTACGTTCATGTCACCAGCCTGCTTGTTGACAGCCTGGTCCTTCATGGTCTTGGTAGCATCGATGGCAGGTTCCTTATATCCCTCAGGCTTGCAGAGGTTTCTGGACTTGCCGGTCTCCAAGTCATAGAGATAGATATCAGAGTCAGTCGATATGGCATATTCCACGCCTTCCTTCTTCCTGCAGGTATAAGCTATTGACTTGGAGTCGTTGCTCCATGCGAGTTGCTCTATACCTCCGAATGGTGCTAATGGACACTCGTATGGTTCGTCTTTCAGAATGTCCGTTGCCTCGCCAATACCATTTTCTGTAACGTCAGCTACGAAAGGATGTGCGATTTGCTCAACATAGTGGTCCCAGTGCCTGTAGTTCATGTCGGTACACAAGCGGCCTGTGGCAAGAGGCAGGTCATCGGGATTCTTCTTTATGGAGCCATAGTAGTCGATGCTCATCAGCATCAGTACCTTCTTGCCGTCTGGGGAGAAGCAGTAGCCCTCTATGTCCGTCTTGCTGTTAGAGAGCTGCTTGCGGTCGGTACCGTCAGCATTCATTGACCATATCTGTCCACCTCTGAGAAAGGCTATCCTGGTGCCGTTCTCTATCCAGGTGGCATCGGTTTCATTCTTGTCATCGGTAGTGAGTTGCCTGCTGTTGCTGCCGTCGGCATTCATAACGAAGAGCATGTGGTGGCTCTTGTTTTTCTCAACGCTGTAGTAACCTACTTGGTATACAATCTGCTTGCCGGTAGGCGAGGCTGCATACCCACCAATACGTCCCATGGCCCAAAGAGCCTCTGGTGTCATCAAGTCACTCTTCAAAGTGACATTGTTTCTGCTTATCATTTCCTGTGCAATTACGAAACTGCCGCTCATACACAGAGCGGCAGCTATCGTCAGTTTCTTAATGAAATCCATACTTCAGTTATATATTATAAATATGTATATACGAGTATTATCAACAGCGATGCAGGCCAGATATTATCTGCGGTTCTGTTGGCGTTGCTTTTCCAACTGCTGTCTCTGCATTTCCTGCAGGGCCTGCATGCGTGCTATCATGCCCGTCATCTTCTTCGGGTTCTTCTTGTTCTCCTCATACTTGGCCTCAAGTATCTTCAGGAGCTTCTCGTCATCGGTAGTCTTGCGCAATACCCACATGATGGCGGCGCTGAAGAACAGTGATATGAAGTAGTAGAAGTTGAGTCCGGCAGAATAGTCGTTGAACATGAAGAAGAACATCAGCGGCATAAGGTACATCATCCATTGCATCATCTTCATCTGCTCAGCCTGCTGGCCAACCATCTGGTCACGCTGCTGTCTCATGGTCATCCATGAGTAGAGGATGTTTGATACGCAGAACAATATACATGTCAGCGACAGGTGGTCGCCGATGAGCCAGATGTTGGAGTTCCACTCGATGATAGGGTCATACGTGCTGAGGTCGCTAATCCACAGGAAGCTCTGTCCCCTGAGCTGTATGGCGTTTGGCACGAAGTTGAACATCGCAATCCAGATAGGCATCTGAATGAGCATGGGCAGGCATCCGGAGAGTGGGCTTACGCCATACTTGCTGTATTCGGCCATCATAGCCTGCTGCTTCTGCATCTGGTCCTCAGGTTTGTTGTACTGTGCTGTTGCCGCCTCGAGTTTCGGCTTGAGAACTCTCATCTTTGCCGAGCTCATATAGCTCTTCTTCACCATTGGGAAGGTGATGAACTTTAGGAGCAGCGTTATGAGTATAAGTACGATACCCATGTTGATGTTTAGTCCTGTAAGGAAGTCGAAGACATAGATGGTGAACCACCTGTTGATGATACGGAACAGCGGCCATCCGAGATAGACAAGCCTCTGCATCTCCAGGTCCTTGTCAAATGCCGACTCCTTTTCCACACGCTTAAGCAGGCGGAAATCGTTGGGTCCGTAGTAGAACTCAAACTCTGAAGGCTTGTTGCCCGATGGGTCGAAGAAAGCCTTGAGCTTGGCCTCATATTGCTTCAGATAGCCTGAGCCCTTCTCTTGTGGGACACTCGTCAGGAGAGCTCCTTTATCGAAATTGTCCTTCGCTATCATAACGGCAGAGAAGAACTGGTTCTTGAAAGCTATCCAGTCTGTCTTCTCCTCAGTAGGCTCGTCCTCTTCAGCGCTGGTCTCGCTAAGATAATCAGTGCCTCCATCAGTGTTGTGGTATGTAAGCGTGGCATACCTGTTCTCGAACATGAAGCCCTTCTCCTGCTGCCTGCACTTGTCTTTCCAGTTTACGTCCATGGTCTGTGTGCCAGGAGCAAAGAGTCCTTGCATGCCCTCAGCGTACATCTTCATGTGGAGCATGTAGTCGGCGCCCAGACGGTATTCAATAGTCAGGGACTTGCCTTGGGCGGCCTCGGCTGTAAACGTCACCGTACTGTCGGTAACGGCAGATGGAACGAAATAAAGGTCGGATGTGGAGATGTTGGTCTCCTTCGCGCTAAGGGTATAGCTCAGCTTCTGGTCCTCACCGTCGAACAGCGTAATCTCCTTGTTGCCCTTGTAGTCGTCAAATCCTTTAATGATGGCTTTCTCAACGGTTGCGCCTTTGGTGTTGAGGGTGAGCTCGATTTTCTCGTTCTTCAGGACTATACTCTCTGCCTGTCCCCTCAATGCGTTGTAGAAAAGACTTGTAGTATCTTCGGCTATGGCCTGCTTTATGGCTTTTTGTCTCGCAGCTTCAGCGAGCTTTGCCTCTTTTTCAGCCTTTGCCTTGGTTACCTGAGCTATTGAATCCTGAATGAATGCTGCCCGTTGCTCCTCGGCAGAGGGCTGCTGATACCATGTGAAACCGATAAGAACAAGTGCGATGAGCACAAATCCTATGATATTATTCTTATCCATTTTTTATTTTTCCTGATTTTCTATTGAGTGTTTTACGAAATCTACAAACAATGGGTGCGGATGGAGTACCGTACTCTGATACTCCGGATGGAACTGTGTTCCTATATACCATTTCAGTCCCGGTATCTCGACAATCTCCACAAGGTCGCTCTCCGGGTTCTTGCCTACGCATTGCATACCGCAACGCTCGTATTCATGCTGGTAGTCGTTGTTGAACTCGTAGCGGTGACGGTGTCTCTCCTGTATGAGAGTCTGGCCGTAAATGTCCATAACCCTTGAGCCCTGCTTGAGCACGCACTCGTATGCTCCGAGCCTCATCGTACCGCCCATGTTGGTGATGTTCTTCTGCTCCTCCATGATGTCGATGACGTTATGAGGTGTCTTCTCGTCCATCTCACGGCTGTTGGCATCAGCATATCCGAGCACGTTGCGGGCGAACTCTATTACCATCATCTGCATGCCGAGACATATACCGAATGTCGGTATGTCGTGCGTACGGGTATATTTGGCGGCAATAATTTTTCCCTCTATACCTCTCTGTCCAAATCCCGGGCAGATGACAATGCCATCCTGTCCGGCAAGCATCTCTCCAACATTCTCGTTGTTTATCTTCTCCGAGTTGATGAATGTCAGTACGGTCTTCCGGTCGTTGTATGTGCCAGCCTGATACAGGCTCTCACGAATGCTCTTGTATGCGTCCTGCAGGTCGTATTTGCCTACCAGTCCGATGTGTACCTCCTCCTTGGCATTGTTGCGTCTTTCAAGGAACTTGCGCCATGGGCCCAGTCCTGGCTTCTCGCCGACAGGCTCACCAAACTTACGTAATATGGCTGTGTCAAGTCCCTGATCTTGCATTCCAACGGGCACCTCGTATATGCTTGGCATATCCTCGCTCTGTATTACGCAGTCGAAGTCTACGTTACAGAATGCTGCAACCTTCTTGCGGATGCTGTCACCAAGATGCATCTCCGTTCTCAGCACGAGGATGTCCGGCTGGATACCAACGCTCTGCAGCTCCTTCACGCTGTGCTGTGTAGGTTTGGTCTTTACCTCGCCGGCTGCTTTCAGATAAGGCACGTATGTAAGGTGTACGCAAACGGCTTTCTTGCCAAGCTCCCATTTCAGCTGTCTGATAGCCTCCATATATGGAGCACTCTCAATATCTCCGATGGTACCACCGATTTCGGTAATCACAAAATCGTAGTTGTACTTCTTTCCGAGCAGCTTGACATTACGCTTAATCTCGTCCGTGATGTGAGGAACCACCTGTATGGTCTTGCCGAGATAGTCGCCCCTACGCTCCTTGTCTATAACTGCCTTATAGATGCGTCCTGTTGTCAGAGAGTTTGCTTTTGTTGTCTTGATGTCCGTAAATCTCTCGTAGTGACCGAGGTCAAGGTCTGTCTCCATACCGTCAACCGTTACGTAGCACTCTCCGTGCTCGTATGGGTTGAGCGTTCCTGGGTCGATGTTTATATACGGATCGAATTTCTGGATGGTGACATTATAGCCTCTTGCCTGAAGAAGCTTGCCTATTGACGATGATATGATTCCCTTACCAAGCGAGGAAACCACGCCTCCAGTGACGAAAATATACTTTGTTTCTGCCACGATAATTTAATGTATTTAGTGTAAATGTGGTGCAAAGTTACAATATTTTTATTATCTTTGCAAGCAAAAACGAATAAAAAGATGAATTACATATACTTACTTATAGTGCTGGCCTTGACAGTCCAGCCACTTGCGGCACATCACCCCACTCAAACGCACCATAAACACAGGGCTGACAGCCTGGACAAGCTTGTGTCTGGCATCAATCCCAACAATGTCAGCATAACCGATACTCTCGACATAGAACAGCAGTCAAGGCTCTTCATGCCGTTGACATTTTACAGAGGTATAGCAAAAAGGAAATTTTCGCTCGACTCAGATACTATCTCCACATCGGAAGCCCTGCTCGATGATGTGTTTCTCAATATCTATCTCAATCGTCCGGACCTTGTTCTGACAAAGGAGAGCACAATCGATAGCGTGGCCCCGCCTGTCGACAGCAAGCCAATTGTGGTTACAACACCCGTAAGCAAGCCACAGGCTGATGTGGTAATGAGGGAAGAGCCCCCAACCATGCCTGAGCCGAAAATTATTATTTTGAAGCCGAATTTCTGGACTTTCAAAGGCGACTACAGTTTGCAGTTCCAGCAAAACTATGTCTCCGACAACTGGTACAAAGGTGGTGAGCGTAACTATTCGTTTATCGCCGGAGTGGTGTTTGAGGCAAACTACAACAACAAGCAGAAGGTGAAATGGGACAACAAGCTGGAGATGAAGTTGGGTGTATTCACAAGCCCCAGCGACACGGTTCATAAGGTGAAAACCAATACCGACTACATTCGATTCACGTCATCTTTTGGCTTGCAGGCAACAAAAAAATGGTATTACACCGTACAGAGCATTGTCACCACACAAATGTTCAGAGGATACCAGAGCAATAAAACAACAGTTTATAGCGATTTCATGTCCCCAATATCCCTGAACCTGTCTGTCGGTATGGACTATAAGCCTTCATGGTTCAAGAACAAGCTCACGGGAAGCATACACCTTGCTCCGTTGTCATACAACCTGAAATATGTAGACCGCAAATATCTTAACACACGCTACGGCATAGAGTCCGACCGCCAGGCTCTCAACGACTACGGTTCGCTTATAACAGCTGATCTTAACTGGATATTCAGTCAGTCCGTATCGTGGCGTACACGGTTTAAGTACTATACAACGTACGAGCGGTCGGAAATGGAGTGGGAGAATACGTTTTCACTGAAATTCAACAAATATGTCATATCGACTATCTCGCTATATCCACGTTTCGATGACTCACGCAAGCGGGATGAAGACTACGGCTATTTCCAGTTAAAGGAATACATAGCCTTTGGTTTCTCATATTCCATGTAGCAGTCGGGCATCCACATATAATTATATTTTATGGCCAGATATTTCATTAACCTGAGTTTTGACGGCAAGCGTTACCACGGATGGCAGATACAGCCAAACGGCATTTCCGTTCAGGGAGAACTTCAACGTTGTCTATCTATGATATTGCGTACGGAAATCTCCGTAGTTGGTGCAGGACGAACAGATGCCGGCGTGCATGCCAAAACCATGGTTGTACACTTTGAGACCACTGATGACATCGATTGTCAACAGTTAGCATATCGTCTTAACCGAGTACTTCCACCTGATATTTCCACAAACAGTATCTATCCTGTCAACGACAATATGCATGCCCGTTTCTCCGCAAAAGAACGCTCATACCGTTATTTCGTGCATACTCATCGCGATCCTTTCGTACGAGAACATTCCGTAGAATTGCATTACGCTCTTGACTTCGACGCTATGAACCGTGCCGCAACATTATTGTTGCAAGCACATGATTTCCGTGCATTCTGTAAAGCCCACTCTGATGCGAAGACAACTTTTTGCGACGTCAGACGTGCCGAATGGGTAAGGATAGACAATACACATTGGTATTTTGAGATTGCTGCAGACCGTTTCCTACGCAACATGGTGCGTGCTGTTGTCGGAACACTGATAGAAGTCGGACGCGGGCGTATGACCATAGACGGCATGCGTGACATAATAGACAATGGAACTCGCTGTGACGCAGGCGAGAGCATGCCTGCACACGGCCTGTTCCTCTGGAGTGTTGATTACTAAGATTGGGGCATGGCGCAATGGAACACCATCCATAGATGTTGTTACCTGCGAATTTGGGCGAATCCAACGAGTCGGTCAGTTCTGCCACCAATACCACGATAATATACCAGGGCCTGATACTGGTTCTCGGTTTGGAAGAAATTACCCTCAGAAGGTACATTTTTTGCCTTTCCATCGGCATCTACAAGCAGATATTGATAAGAATAGTAACCTTGCTTCAACAATATGGAGGCTTTATAGATTTTCTCCATTTCATCGTATGTCATCCTGTACTGAGGCAGAAAGCGGTTGTTCGTCCAAGCCCCGTTGATGTATACGTCACCGTTAAGGTGCGGGGATTTAAGACGGAAGTGGGTCATTACATATTCTGAAGCATAGTCGTTCTCGACGTTATCGCTGTTTCTGATATAGAATGCTCCGTTGGCATCCTCGTCATAGACGTAGTTGGGACGAGGCTCGTCAGTCCATATCATGGCGTTGTACTTCTCGCCATCCCATGTTATGCTCTCAAGTCCCATTGTTGTATGGTCAACGTCGAGAATTTCAAACTTTCGGTATTCATTGCCACCATCGAATATCAGGTCTCGGCAATGGTCCCATCGAAGCCCGTCACCCATTATATATTGCGGACTTGCGTTGACAACAGCATTATCCCATCTGCCATTCTGCATGACGACGGTTTTTATCTGTGACTCCGGGCGCGTGACAGGCAGCTTGCCATATCCCACCTCCATGCCAATCTGCTGATGTCTTCCGTTTACGTCACGGTCGGTAATGGTTGTCATGTTCAGCGCCACTCTCATCTCCGGTTCTACCACCATGAAACACGCTGCGAGTACGGGCTCGTCGTCATTGTTCTCATCTGTAATGGTAAGCCTGTAGTTGCCTCCTATCTTCAAGCGGCATCTGTCATTTGGTATCTGAAGAGTGTAGTGTGTATACAGGACATTGGTATTGATGGATTCTGTCAGCTCGTCAATGGTGTTGTCGGAAGTGAAGCCCTCGCAGTAGTCGCTTGCGAACAATTCCTCAGAAACCGTCCAGTCAGCCTCGCAATGTTCCAGCTTGTATGTGTAGCGATGGTATTCATGCGTGAGGTCATCGAATGATATATTGACAGGCTCACCGCCGAGTGTCGTTATGGGAATAGACATCCAGTCCTGGCCTGACACCACCTGCAGGGAGGCTATACGGTCGGAGAATATCTCGTGTCTCTGTGCCAAGCCGCAGAAGGGTAGGGACAACAATAAAAGGGTACACGCACATTGGCGCGCACCCTTTATATTGGATGTAAGTAAATTCTTTATGTTCAACAGATTACTCACCCTTGATAGCAGCTATACCAGGAAGAACCTTTCCCTCTATTGCCTCAAGGAGAGCACCGCCACCAGTTGAGATGTAGCTAACCTTGTCAGCGAGACCGAACTTGTTGACGCAAGCTACAGAGTCGCCTCCACCAATGAGTGAGAAAGCGCCTTCTGCTGTTGCCTCAGCAATGGCATTACCGATGGCGCGTGAGCCTGCACAGAAGTTGTCAAACTCGAATACACCCGCAGGACCATTCCATAGAATAGTCTTGCAGCCCTTAATGGCCTCGGCAAAGAGCTTCTGAGCCTCAGGACCTGCATCAAGACCCTCAAGGTCGGCAGGTATGGCGTTGGAAGGATGTACGCTCTGTGGAGCGTCGTTGCTGAACTCTGGGGCGCACACAGCGTCTGGTGCCATTACGAGCTCAACACCATTCTTCTTAGCCAGTTCCTCAACACCAAGAGCGACATCCAGCTTGTCAAGCTCGCAAATAGACTTTCCTACCTCACCATTGTGTGCTTTAGAGAAGGTGTATGTCATTCCGCCACAGAGGATAAGCTTGTCCACCTTGCCAAGAAGGTTCTCGATGATACCGATTTTCGACGATACCTTAGACCCACCCATGATGGCGATGAACGGTCTCTTGATATCTCCGAGCACGGCGTCGACAGCCTTCACCTCTTTCTCCATGAGATATCCAAGCATGCGGTTGTCTGCATCAAAGTACTGGTCAATGACAGCTGTTGATGCGTGCTTGCGGTGAGCTGTTCCGAAGGCATCCATGATATAGCAGTCAGCATACGATGCGAGCTTCTTCGCAAACTCCTTCTGGCTTTCCTTCAGGGCCTTCTTGGCAGCCTCGAACTCCGGAGTGCCTTTCTCTACGCCTACTGGCTTGCCCTCCTCCTCAGGATAGAAGCGGAGGTTCTCAAGCAAGAGTGCCTCGCCTGGCTTGAGGGCGGCAGCCTCCTCAGAAGCGTTTGCGCAGTCAGCAGCAAACTTCACCTCTACACCAAGACGCTCAGAAACCTTGGCAACAATCTGTGAGAGAGAGAGTTTTGGATTAACCTTGCCCTTGGGCTTACCCATGTGGCTCATCATGATAACAGCACCACCGTCAGCGAGTACCTTCTTGAGAGTAGGAAGAGCACCGCGGATGCGGGTGTCATCAGTTACATTACCATTCTCGTCCAATGGAACGTTGAAATCTACACGAACAATTGCCTTCTTGCCGGCAAAGTTGAATTGATCGATTGTCATTTTTTTCCGTTATTATTAAAGTAAAACTAATAATCAAAGGCATGTATGCGACTTTGGCAATCGTGTACCATGTCGCCGGAATACTGTCATTATTCCATTGCAAAGATAATAAAAAATACTCTATACAGATACAATCATGCCGAATTATTTAGTTTTTTTTTTGCATTAGGGCGTCGGCTGTCGTCTCCATATTGCAAAAAGCGGGTATGGAAAGGTTGTGTTGGGGAGTTTTGTTCCGCTCCCCAACTCTTCCTAAGCTTTCTATCCGTTCATGGACAGCAGGAACTCGTCGTTGTCCTTGGTTCTTACTATCCTGTCGTGTATGGAGTTCATGGCCTCGATGGGGTTCATGTCGGCAATGAATTTTCTCAATATCCACATGCGGTCGAGAGTGGTCTTGTCCTGCAACAGGTCATCACGGCGTGTACTTGATGCCACAAGGTTGACAGCCGGGAAGATACGCTTGTTGGAGAGGCTGCGGTCGAGCTGCAGCTCCATGTTGCCCGTACCCTTGAATTCCTCAAAGATAACCTCGTCCATCTTGCTGCCCGTGTCGATAAGTGCCGTAGCAATGATGGTCAGCGAGCCGCCTCCCTCAATGTTGCGCGCCGCACCAAAGAAGCGCTTGGGCTTCTGCAGGGCGTTGGCGTCGACACCACCCGTGAGTACTTTACCGCTGGCTGGAGCCACGGTGTTGTAGGCGCGTGCCAGACGGGTTATGGAGTCGAGGAATATGACAACGTCGTGGCCAGACTCCACCATGCGCTTTGCCTTCTCGAGAACAATGCCCGCAATCTTGACATGACGCTCGGCTGGCTCATCGAAGGTAGAGGCTATGACCTCTGCGTTTACGGTACGTGCCATGTCGGTTACTTCCTCTGGACGCTCGTCGATGAGCAGCATCATGAGGTATGCCTCGGGATGATTGGCGGCTATGGCGTTGGCTATGCTCTTCATCAATATTGTCTTACCTGTCTTGGGCTGTGCCACGATGAGTGCGCGCTGACCTTTGCCTATAGGTGAGAAGAGGTCTACGATACGGGTAGATAAATTAGTGGTGTTGGGATTGCCGCAAAGGTTGAATTTCTCGTCAGGGAACAAAGGAGTAAGATGCTCGAAAGGTACCCTGTCGCGTATGTCAGCCGGTGTACGGCCGTTGATGGTGCTGATGCTTGTGAGCGGGAAATACTTCTCGCCATCACGCGGTGGACGAACAGAGCATTCTACCACGTCACCAGTCTTTAAACCATATTTCTTAACCTGTGCAGTAGATACATATACATCATCGGGCGATGACAGATAGTTGTAGTCGCTGGAGCGGAGGAAACCATAGCCATCTGGCATTATCTCGAGAACTCCGTTTGCCTTTATGAGGTCGGCAAAGTCGTACTGATCCTTGTTGTTGTCCTCCTGCTGTTGATACTGTGTTGTACTAACGTGTGGTACGGGTGGTATAGTGGGATTGTCGAACATATCATAGTTAGGAACGGCACCCTGGTCCTCTATTGGCAAATCAACAACGGTAATGAAATCCGTTCCGTCGTTGGGGTCGTCAGCCCACACATTGTCCAACTCTTCCTGTCCACGTTCGTCAGACGTCTCACGCTCGTCCTCTCTTTTATTTCCAATCTTTGCCTGAAGTTGTTCCAGCAGGGCATTGTCTGCAGAACTGTTGTCCAGATTGTGAAATTGAGCTTCCGGAACGAAGTCAATATCTTCGTTTGTTGTAGCAGTTATTTCTTCGTTGTATCCATTGTCTGCATTCTCTTCTTGCATGTATGCCGATTTGTTTTGGTTTTTTGCATTGTCGAGAAGTGCCAGTATCTCTTTCTCCCGTTTAGTCTTTGGTCCACGATGTTTTGGCAGAGAGGCTAATTCGGCCTCAAGAGCTTTCACGTCAATGTTTTCTTCTGCGATGAAATCTACGGAAGTTTCTGGTTGAATATCGTTGCTGATATCAGTAGCTTGCTCCACAACCGATGGTTCCTCGACAGATGGAACAGGAGCTTCGCTGAACAAGTTTTTCTCAACTGGCTGTTGTACTTTGTTTTTCTTGAGGTCGTAGTTCTCGCCCTCTTTTCCGTGTACAGAGTAAACTCTATCTGTACCTGCTTTAACTATTCGTGTGCGTTTTCTCTTGCCTCCGAGTGGATTCTTGTTACCCTCATCAATAGCCTGCTGGTCCAATATGGCATAAACTGTCTCTTCAGGAGACATGTTGTCCACCTTATCTATACCAAGACTTTTAGCAATATCTGCCAATGCGGCGATATCTTTAGATAATAGTTCGTCTTTACTATACATATATAAAATGTGAAATTTTAAATTTGGATATAAGAAGGAGTTTCAAGAACTGTAACCCCTGTTATAAAATGACCTTGCAAAGGTACAGTTTTTATTTTAAACTATATAGTTGTATAGTTGAGAAAGTTAAACGCTTTAACAAACATTAACCAGCCGGGTTGGTAGCATATGTGTGAAATAAATGGTTTTAATTTGTTGTAGTTTGTCGTATGAGGTGTCAAGTCATGCAAATATATTAGGGTGTACAGTTTGATGTACACCCTAGTTATTTACCTTATCAGTTGTGTAGTCATATTCGCAGCCGATGAAATATATGTGTGACTCACTTTAGGAATGAAAATCATTAAAGAGTCACTCCATATTCCATACGAGCCTTATTAATAGCTTCTTGCTATGATAACACGGTATTTTGCAGGCTTTCCGCTAACCATGTCCACACCAGGTGTCTGCTCGTAGGCGAATGGTACGCAACGGATGGTGGCCTGAGTTTCCTCCTTTATCTGAGCCTCTGTCTCCTCGGTGCCATCCCAGTGGCATAGGAAGAAGCCTCCGTTCTTAACCTTCTGCTTGAACTCCTCGTAGTCCTCGCAAACGTAAACGTGGTCATCACGATACTTGCGTGCCTTCTCGAAGATGTTGTCCTGGATATCCTCAAGTAACTTGCTGACATACTCCACGATGCCGTCAACGGGGCGTGTTTCCTTCTCAAGGGTGTCACGGCGCATTACCTCGATAGTTCCCTCCTCCAGGTCACGGGCACCCATGACAAGTCTTACGGGAACTCCCTTCAGCTCGTAGTCGGCAAACTTGAAGCCCGGACGCTTGTTGTCGGCATCATCATACTTCACGCTGATGCCCATGTCACGCAGCTGGCTAATGATGGGACTAAGCTTATTGGTGATAGCCTCGAGCTGCTCGCCACCTTTGGAGATGGGGATTATGACAACCTGAATAGGAGCAAGGCGTGGAGGCAACACCAGTCCGTTGTCGTCGGAGTGGGTCATAATGAGCGCGCCGATGAGACGTGTAGATACTCCCCATGATGTGGCCCATACATACTCTGGCTTGTTCTCCTTATTAAGATATGTAACGTCGAAGCTCTTTGCGAAGTTCTGTCCCAGGAAGTGACTGGTGCCGCTCTGTAGAGCCTTGCCGTCCTGCATCATGGCCTCAATGGTGTATGTATCGAGGGCACCGGCGAAACGTTCGGTCTCGCTCTTTACTCCCTGCAGCACTGGCACGGCCATCCACTTCTCGGCAAACTCGGCATACACCTTCAGCATGCGGCGTGCTTCCTCCTCCGCCTCCTCGCGTGTGGCATGGGCGGTGTGACCCTCCTGCCATAGGAACTCTGCCGTGCGCAGGAATGGACGCGTGCGCATCTCCCATCTCATTACGTTGCACCATTGGTTGCACATCAGAGGCAGGTCGCGCCATGAGTGTATCCAATTCTTGTATGTGTTCCAGATTATTGTCTCTGAGGTCGGGCGGATAATCAGCTCCTCTTCCAGCTTTGCAGCAGGGTCTACCTCTACGCTGTTTCCATCCTCGCTGGCTTTCAGACGGTAGTGTGTAACGACAGCACACTCCTTAGCGAAACCCTTCACATGCTCGGCCTCGCGGCTGAGGAATGATTTGGGGATGAGCAGAGGGAAGTAGGCATTCTGTACGCCTGTCTCCTTGAACATCTTGTCGAGCTGCTGCTGCATCTTCTCCCATACGGCATAGCCGTAGGGCTTGATAACCATACATCCTCGAACGGCTGACTGCTCGGCAAGGTCGGCCTTTACTACGAGGTCATTGTACCACTGGCTGTAATTTTCAGCCCTTTTGGTCAAATCTTTGAGTTCTTTTGCCATATTTTATGTGTAATTTAGATTGCAGAGTAAGTGCTTATGCTTAATTTTGCCGCAAAATTACAAAAAAATGTTGGGATATTACATACAATGAGGAAAAAAGAATTAACTTTGCAGCGTGAATATGCCAACCAATGACGGCAAATGCTGTTTTTGGGACTAATGTATAATTACGAACAGATTTATTTTTAAACAAAACACAAAAGAAAAAGAGAGTATGAAAAATCTTAAGATGATGACAGCAGGACTCTGCGTTCTCGCAGTTTGCAGCTGCGCAACAAAGACAGGTACAGGAGCTTTAATAGGTACAGGAGCCGGAACAGCCGTAGGTGCTATTATCGGTAAGATTGCAGGTAACACAGCTGTTGGTGCTGCCATCGGTGCAGCCGTGGGAGCAGGCACAGGTGCCATCATCGGCAAGCACATGGATAAGGTTGCTGCCGAGGCCGCAAAGGTTGAGAATGCCAAGGTTGAGGAAGTTACAGATGCCAACGGTCTGAAGGCCGTTAAGGTTACCTTCGACTCTGGTCTGCTCTTCGCTACAGGCAAGGCTGACCTGAACAGTGCATCAAAGAACGATCTCGCCCAGTTTGCCAGCGTGCTGAAGAACAATACCGACTGCCACGTGGACGTTTATGGACATACCGACTCTACAGGTAACGATGGTATCAACCTTCCGTTGAGCAACAATCGTGCCAAGAGCGTTGTCAACTATCTCGTTAGCTGCGGTGTTGCCAACTCTCAGTTCCAGAAGATCGTGGGCAAGGGTAGTGCAGAGCCTGTTGCAGACAACGGCACAGCTACTGGCCGTCAGGCCAACCGCCGTGTGGAGGTATTCCTCTATGCCAGCCAGGCTATGGTTGACGCTGCCAATGCTGGAAACCTTAACTAAGCAACACACTTAGACTGATAGTTCACGGCAGGAGCATTCCCTCCGTTCACAACGATGGGGAGCGCTCCTGCTTATTTTGTGCAAAGAGAGGATGTAGTCCTGTTATATGAGACTGGTAAAGAAAATTATACGTTGGGTGATGGTCCTGTTTTTCGCATCGACAATACTTGCTGTTGTCGCTTATAGGTTCATACCCGTATACTTCACGCCACTGATGTTTATCAGGGCGATAGAGACGAAGAGTGTAACAATGCACCATCACTGGATACCGCTTGAAGAGATGTCGCCACACATGCCCGTAGCTGTCATGGCAGGCGAGGACGCGCGTTTCCTACTACACCATGGTTTCGACTATGACGCCATAGGCAAGGCCGCCAAGCGCAACCTCTCAAGCAAGGGCGGCAAGAAATATGGTGCCAGCACCATATCGCAGCAGACGGCCAAGAATGTCTTCCTATGGCCTGGACGCTCATGGGTGAGAAAGGGATTCGAGGTCTACTTCACTGCCCTCATAGAAATGATATGGAGCAAGCAGCGTATCATGGAGGTGTACCTCAACTCTGTGGAGATGGGCGACAGGATATATGGCATTGACGCTGTGGCTGAGCAGAACTTCGGCAAGAAAGCATGCGACATGACACGCAGCGAGTGTGCATTAGTGGCAGCGACACTGCCCAATCCTCATATATACAGCTCGAAGACACCAAGCAGCTACATCAGAAAGAGGCAGAGAGCAATAGCGAACAACATGAGATATATACCCTCATTCCCCAAAGAGGGTGAAGACTACGACCCAAAGACGGCTGTGGGAGGAGTTTATGGAAAACATTCTTGACCAACTCAACGAAGCGCAAAGAGCTGCAGTAGTGTGGCTCGACGGACCGCAACTGGTAATTGCCGGAGCAGGCTCAGGCAAGACGAGGGTGCTGACATACAAGATTGCATACCTCGTGAGCAGAGGCGTGGCGCCATGGAGAATACTTGCACTGACATTCACTAACAAGGCTGCCAACGAAATGAAACAGAGAATAGGAACCCTTGTCGGTGAGGAACACGCCTCGAGGCTGAAGATGGGCACATTCCACTCTGTATTCGCAAAAATTCTTAGGGCTGAGGCATCATGCATAGGCTACACCTCCTCGTTTACCATCTACGATGAGAATGACTCACGGTCGCTCATAAAGAATATCGTCAAGGAGATGGGACTTGACGAGAAGGCGTACAAGCCCGCAACGGTACACAAGCACATCTCACTGGCCAAAAACAAGCTGATTGGTACCGATGCCTATGACAAAGACATATCGCTCACCGAGAGAGACTTCAGGACAGGTGTTCCTGAGACGTCAAAGATATACAGCACTTATCAGCAACGGCTCGCCAATTCCAACGCCATGGACTTTGACGACTTGCTGATGCATACATACAGGCTTTTTGCCGACAACGAGGAAGTCAGGATAAAGTATGCGGACAAACTGCAATATATCCTCGTGGATGAGTATCAGGACACAAACTACGTGCAGCAGAGAATTCTCTCACTGCTGACACGCGAAAACCACAACATCTGCGTGGTTGGCGATGACTATCAGAGCATTTACGCCTTCCGCGGAGCTAATATAGACAACATCCTCGACTTTCAGCGCCAATATCCCGACGCTAAGCTGTTCAAGCTCGAGCGCAACTACAGGTCTACGCAAAACATCGTGCAGGCTGCCAACTGCCTTATGAGGAACAACAGCAGGCAGATACCCAAGGAGGTGTACAGCGAAAACGAGAAAGGAGAAAAGATTATCGTACGCGAGGCTTATTCCGACAAGGAGGAAGCCGTGATGGTATGCAACGATATAAGGAAACAGGTAAGGAAGAACGGCATTGCATATTCCGACTTCGCCATACTGTATAGGGCCAACGCCCTGAGCAGGAGCTTCGAGGAGGAGCTGAGGAAACAGAACATGCCGTACAGGATATTCGGAGGGCAGAGCTTCTTCCAACGTAAGGAAATCAAGGACATTGTGGCATATTTCCGACTTGTCGCCAATACGAACGACGAGGAGGCTTTTAGGAGAGTTGTCAACTATCCGGCACGAGGTATCGGAGACACTACCATACAAAAAATCAGTGCCGCCACGCTCGAGTACAATGTCAGCTTTTGGCAAGTAATCTCACAGCCCATGACATATAACCTGCCAGTAAACAAGGGCACTATGTCAAAGCTCGGGGCATTCAGGGACCTGATTGAGAGTTTCGTCGAGAAGAAAGACCATGCTGATGCCTATGAGCTGGCAAAGGAGATTGTCCTGACGAGCGGTATCATGGCTGACATTGCCAAGGATACATCGCCTGAGGGAGATACCCGTCGGGAGAATGTAGACTCATTCATCTCAGGCATTCACGACTTCGTGGCCGCACGACTTGAGGAGGATATGGGAAGCCAGACGGGGTTAGACGATTTCCTGCAGGAGATATCGCTGCTCACCGACATGGAGAGCGAGAGCGACGAGGCTACGGACAACCGTGTGTCACTGATGACTGTCCATGCCGCCAAGGGACTGGAATTCAAGACGGTATATATCGTCGGGGCAGAAGAGACCATCTTCCCAAGCCAGATGAGCATGGACTCGCCACGCGGGCTTGAGGAGGAACGGAGGCTGATGTATGTTGCTATTACCCGTGCCGAGAAGAGGTGCATGATTACGCATGTCAAGAGCCGTTTCAGATACGGACGTACGGAATTTATGCAACCAAGCATGTTCCTTAAGGAAATTGACCATAGGCTGGTAAGTGGTGATACTGGTTATGATGCCTATACAGGAAGCCAGACGGAGACTCGACTGCCATGGGAAACAGATAACAGGCCGTTTGGCAGGAATGTGCAGAACAGCCGTCCTGTTGCAGACAGGTTTATGGCCGACCCCAAACCAAGAATAACGTCCCCACGAAAGCCTGAGCCAGCGGTAGACCCCTTTGGCGACGGCTTCAAGAGAATGTTTGCAGCCAGTGGTGGAAACCTCAGACGTGTCAGCGAGGTGATGACAAAAGGCGGAAGAACATTGTCCCCACAACAGCCTTCAACATCTGTGCCGCAACCGGGAATGCCTTCGCAGCAGGGAGGACAGCAGAGGGTAAATGAAGGTGATACCATCGAGCATCAGCGTTTTGGCATAGGAAAAGTGCTGCGTGTTGAGGGCACGGGAGAGAACACCAAGGCGACAGTCGACTTCGTAAATGTTGGTATCAAGCAACTGCTGCTGAAGTTTGCCAAGTTCAATATCGTGAAGTGAGGCGGCATTATTAATGACATTGGCCGTTTGCTGACGTATGCCGTCAGCGTACTATAGTAAAGGGATGATTACAATCAAATGTGTAATCATCCCTTTATGATATCCATAACAGTACAACTGGCTATTTCTGGTATTTGCTTATAAGCTCGTCGGCACGCTCGTCACCCAGTTCCTTAGCCTTCTGCAATGCCTGCAGAGCCTCCTCAGTGTTTGACATCTCTCCGAAACATACACCTCTTATAATATATAGGTCTGAATATTTGTCGGTCAGTTGCAGGGCGAGGTCGGTGGTTTTTATAGCCTGCTCATATTGTCCCACCTTCAGCTGGAGGCTTGCCATCTCGGCATAGTATGTAGGCTCTGTCCTGTTGAGGACAATGGCGTGCGCAATGTCGTTGAGAGCCTGCTGGTAAAGGCGTATCTTGTTCTCGCACTGGAATTTCATGTAATAGAAGCTGTGTGAGGCTCTGCCCCTCATCAGCGAGTCGTATGCGCAGTAGTCGATGAAAGCCTTGCGCTGTTTGCCGGCCTTGTCGTATGCCATTCCACGTTCCAGAATGTACGGTGCCGCCGTTGCGTCGTTGGGCTGTGCCGAGACAGCACTGTCGAGAAGCTGTATAATCTCTTCTGCCGGAGCGTTGAGCTGCCGGCGGCATTGGGCAGCCTCATAGAACAGCTCGCCACCGCGCAAGTTGGTTGACGTGAGTGACATGAACGTGTCGTATGCCTGCTGATAGTCACCCTTGGCATAGATGATTTTTCCCTGCAGATGCTTGTATACGGGAAGGGGATTGATGGCATAGGCCGCTTCTGCCTCCTGCAATGCCTTGTCGAGGCTCCAGTCCTTGTATTTTGGCTCTGGCACGAAGACCTCTTTCCGGTATATGAGGTTGGCATAGGTGTAGTGGGCCTCGTCCTTATTCTCCGCCACCTTGATGGCAGTCTCCATGTTGCGTGCCGCATTGGCGTAGTTGCCTGCAATCATTTCCTGCTCTCCCTTGGCGTTGTAGCCGTCGGGTAGGGCGGGGAAGGTGGTTATGAACTCGTCTATGTATCTCGCATAAAGAGCTGAGTCGCCGCGCTGCGAGGCAAGCATCAGCGTGACTACGGCATCGCTCGACTTCGATGGCAGGGCCGTACGGATTCCGCACTTGCGGAGGGTGTTGTCATTGATGGACAGTGCAGAGAGCCTGAGAGTAGCGCTCAGCCGTGCATCGGTAGAGAAGGCACGACCGCCATTCTTCGGACGCTGCATGATGCCGAGGAGCTGTCCTTGGTCATTGACAATGGGACATCCGAGAGAGGTTGACGACACGTCGTTGTCGTCGAAAAGGTAATATGTCAGTGAGTCCATGAAGGCCTCCGTGTCCTGTATGGCTACATGCTGCATCTCTGGTTTCTTCACCGAGTAGGCGACAATCCATGCCTTTGAGCCTTTTGCGGCACTGCCGGCCATGCCTGCAACAGGCACTGTCTTTCCCTTGACCCTGAACTTGCAGATGTCATAGATGTCGTTAACACCGAGCAAGGCATCTACAGCCATGGTCACACCTTTACTGTCGGTGACAACGGCGCTGTCAGCACCAACAAATGGTGTCCACATAGCCAGAGCCTCGCCCTGACTGCCGGTGAAGACTCCATGAGACATTCCAACGATGTTGCCGGACTTGTCGAAAGTGGTCAGCGTGAAGACGCTTTGCGCAGCCTTCTTTACAGCCGGAGTCTGAGCGTGAAGACATGTGCCTGCAACCATGATGAGTGTGCAGGCGAGGAATAGTATTCTTTTCATTTTTCCAATAATGATTTTGCGTTTTCTATAGCGGCATCGCTGATATTGCTGCCACTGAGCATCTGTGCAATCTCCGTGATGCGCTCGTCGTGGCCAAGCATGCGCATGCGGCTGATGGTGGTGTCGTCGGTATCAGTCTTCTCCACCTTGTAGTGAGTGGTGCCAAGGGCTGCAATCTGCGGAAGATGCGTGATGCTGATAACCTGGCGGTCGGCACGTCCCATCTGCCTCATTATCTGAGCCATCATCTCAGCCACGCGGCCGCTGACACCAGTGTCTATCTCGTCAAAAATGATAGTAGGCAGTTTTACAGCTCCGCTAATCATTGCTTTCAGTGACAGCATCACCCTTGCCACCTCGCCACCAGATGCCACCTGTGCTATGGGTTCCAGCGGGACATTCTTGTTGGCGCTGAACATATAGCTTATTCTGTCAGCACCGTCAACAGCCAGCTCCTTTGCCTCGAACTTTATCTCGAAGCGGGCGTTGGGCATACCCAATGATGTCATTTGGGCGAGCAGCTGCTCGGTCACGTGCCTTGCTGCTTCCTGCCTGCTTTCCGTAAGCCTTGCGGCAGCCTCTGTAGCCTTGCAGTGCATGTCCTCCACCTGCCTGCGCATGTCCTCCAGCATGTCTTCGCTGTTGGTGATGTCGTTGAGCCGTGCCGTAAGGTTGTCGCGAATGGCTATCAGTTCGGCAACGCTCTCTACATGGTGTTTTTTCTGAAGTGTGTATATTGTGTCGAGGCGTTCATTAGCCATTGTCAGGCGTGCAGGGTCAAAGTCGATGCTCTCTGCAAGGTTGCTGATGTCCCGCGCTATGTCCTTCAGCTCAATATATGCGGAGTCTATACGCTCGGTGACCTGCCTGATGGCAGGATAGACGTCCCCTATGTCGGAGAGTCTTGACAGCATGGTCTTGCATGACTGGGTGATGCATCTGTCATCGCCCGAAAGCAAGTTGTCCGCATCAAACAAGGCACCCTTTATGTCCTCGGCATGCGAGAGCGTTTCCAGTTCCTGCTCAAGTTCCTCCTGCTCGCCGTCGACGAGTTGTGCCGTTACCAGCTCATCAGCCTGAAAACGCAGGAAATCCTCGTTGGCACGGTCTTTCTCACATTCCTCCTCCTTCTCTCTTAGTGCCGCCTTAGCCTTGGCATAGCCATCAAAGAGTGTCCGATAGTCGTTCAGCAACTGACTGTTATGGGCAATGATATCAACGACGTTCAGCTGAAAATCTTCTTTTTGCAGCAGCAGGTTCTGGTGTTGGCTATGTATGTCGACAAGCTGCTGTCCCAGTTCCCTTGCTGTAGTTAGTGCAACAGGTGTATCATTGATGAAAGCGCGGCTCTTGCCGTTGGCCTTCAGTTCCCTGCGTATGATGCAGTCCTCTGGCTCGTAGTCGATGTCATTGTCATTGAAGAAGCCCTCCATGTCATAGTTACTAAGGTCAAAGTGAGCCTCAATGACGCACTTGTCGCATCCTGCCTTTACCATCCTGGCATCAGCCCTGTTGCCGAGAATTTGTCCGATGGCACCGAGGATGATGCTCTTACCGGCACCCGTCTCACCGGTGATGACCGAGAAACCAGGCTTGAATGTTATATCAAGCTCATCGATAAGTGTGAAGTTCCGGATGTATAGTTGTCTTAACATCTTGTTGTCTATTGTTTTATCTTGTTCCAGGCATTACTCTGTGCAGCATTTATGGAGAACAGAATCTCATATACCGATTCCTTTTCCTTCTGCGTTCCCTTGCCTTTGTAAATGTTTGCCAGCTCGTCGCGCTTGTAGTCTGTCCATATCTGTGGCAGTCTGCTTAGTGGCTTGTCCTCATGACATTTCTTCAGGTCTTCCTGAATGGCCGTTGTTATCTCCGTACGCCCACGCTCTGCATTATTGGCCATTTCATCGAGTCCCTTGCGGTAGTAGTCATACTGCAATTGTCTGAACGGGGCCATTCCACCGTCGAGATAGTCGTTGATGATGGCAAAGCGGTTGCGGTCGTTGTCAAACGACTTCCATCCCGGGAAGTTAAGGTTCTGCGCATTGTTCGTGAGCGTCATGCAACGTTGCAGGACATCCTCACCGCCCATAGGCGCAAATGTGTCGAGGTTGATGCCTATGATGAGGTAGGCGTAGTATGCAAAAAGGGCAACAAGCTGGTTGTCGAGGGTCTCCTCGTTGAACTCCAGCTGGTCGAATTCCGCAAACTCAAATGTGAATTCATTGTCACTATTATTATAAATAGTCGTTGTATAGGCAGAGTTGTACACGGGGCGTGAAGCCTGTATGAGGGCCTTGCATGTGAAGAGGTTCGAGCTCTTGTCATACTTTGTAACAGTGATGTTGAATGAGCACTGTATGCGCTCATTCTTCTGAAACTGCAGGTTTGTCCACTGCCTGTCGTTGACAAACTGCTCAAGAGTCTGCTGGAGGTTCTCAAAGACACTCTTGTCCGTGCCCTGTATCTGGTTGTGGTTGATGGTTATTTTTGCCTGTAGCTCCTGCGCATGCGATTGCGGACAGAAGCAGACTAGTGCCATTGCTGCCGTAGCGATGGCTGCGATGCGTCCGAGAATAGTGACAGATGATTTCTTCATAGGCTACGATAGACGTTTGTTGAATTCGCGCAGACGTATGCGTGTGAGCACCTGCTTAGTGTTGTTGGTGAAGTCGCTGGACAGCATCCAGCTGTAATAGCCAGGGTCTCGCTTGAGCACCTCTGCAACATCCCATCCCTTGTACTTGCCAAAGTTGAACACCTCGTGCATGAGTGGCTTTCCGTCTTTGTCCTTGATGGTCTCATTCTTGGCATCAACCATCTCCTTCCATATAATACGTCCTGCGAAGTCAACATAGTTGTTGGTTTTCGAGAACTCTGCGAGATAGTCCATGTCGTTGGGCAATGCCCTGTCAGGTGTTTCTGCCGTCAGGGGGTTGTAGCGGTCGAGCTCACCTTGCAGCACACGGTATGTTGCCTCGGTATCCTGGTCGGCACGGTGTGCGGCGAAATCTTCTTCCATCTTCCTGCCACAATAGAACTTATATGCGGCAGCAAGGTTGCGGCGCTCCATCTTGTGGAAGATGGTCTGCACGTCGATAAGCCTGCATTTGGCAAAGTCGAAGTCTATCCCTGAACGCAGGAACTCCTCTGCAAGGAGTGGTATGTCGAAGTGGTTGCTATTGAATCCCGCAAAGTCGCATCCCTTGAACTTTGCCTCAAGCTCCGATGAGAGCTGCTTGAATGTCTTGGCATTAGCGACGTCAGCATCAGAGATGCCTGTCAGCGCAGATATCTCTGAAGGTATAGGCTTTTCCGGATTTACTAAGTAGTCACCCCGCTCCTCCTTGCCGTCGGGATAAACCTTAATGAACGAGATCTGAATTATCCGGTCATTGACGAGGTCGAGACCAGTCGTTTCCAAATCGAATATTACTAAGGGTTTTGTAAGATTGAGTTTCATTTCCTGTATGGATATTGTAAATAGGTCTTTTCAGAAGTTGCCACCGCAGAAAACTCATCCACGGTGGCAACTGTTGCTGAAAGTGTTGTATAGTGCTGATTAGTCACTGATGAGCATTGGCATCACCAGCATTAGTATTTCCTGATTCTCTGGTTGTGTTACAGGTACTATTACTCCTGCTCTGCTTGGGTCTGCGAGCTTAATGGAAACCTCCTCGCTGTCAAGGCTGTTGAGTATTTCAATTAGGGAGTCACCACGGAAGCCAATACTCATTTTCTGACCGCCATAGTCGCAGATAAGAGTTTCCTTGGCACTTGTCGAGAAGTCGATGTCCTCCGATGATACCTCAACCTTTCCTATTTCGATGTTGAAGCGTATGAGCTGGCTGCTTGCGCTTGCAAATGGCAGTACTCGCTTGATGGCACTTAGCAGAGTGCGGCGGTCAAGAGTAAGAATGTTGGGATTGTCAGTAGGTATTACGGAATTGTAGTTCGGGTAGCGGCCCTCGATGAGTATGCAGACTATGGTAGTATCTCCGAATGTAATCTGAGCATTTCTTGATGTGAAGCATATCGTTACCTCGCTATCGTCCTTGGCAAGGCTGTTGCGCAGCAGTGTGGCCGGTTTCTTGGGAAGGATGAATGATGCAGGCACGTCATTCCTTAACTCGAAATTGATGTTGCGTACCAGCTTGTGACCGTCAGTAGCAACGATGGAGAGGTTTTCTGTGGTAAGGTCAAAATATATACCGTTCATCACCGGGCGCACCTCGTTGTTGTCGGTAGCGAATATTGCACGTGAGATGCTGTCGCTCAAGATGGCTGACTTCATGGTGAGAACGGTCTGTCCGTCGAGATTGTTAACAGGCAACGGATATTCATCTGCATTCTGGCACGCAAAATTATACTCGCCATTCTGGTAGCAAATTGTTACCATGTAGTTGTTAGTATCGATGTTGAAGGTTAGTGGCTGCTCAGGCAGTTCCTTTACAGCATCGAGTATCGTACGGTTGGGTATGGCAAACCTTCCCTCACCCTCCTGGTAGTCGAGGTGAATGGTGGTTTTCATTGTGTTCTCATTGTCGGAAGCAGTGACACGCAGTTCACCGTCTTGACACTCGAAAAGAAAACAGTCAAGAATTTGCAGAGGGTTTTTGCTGTTGATGACTTTTGATAAAGTCTGCAGTCTGCTGTTTAGGACAGAACTGGATAAGGTAAATCTCATGGTCGTATATTTTTTGATGTTTATATTCTCTTTAAATGAAAATTCGAGGCACCCTGCACGTCATTTGTCAAAGGTTGGCGTGTTGCACCCGTTTCCTGTTTATGTGGTACAAAAATACAAAAAAGACATGGTAAGGCAAAAAAAATGGAGGGAAAAGTTTCTTAATTTAGAAGAATTTATTAATTTCGCAATCGAAAAGTAAAAATCAACAGAAGGCATCACGCCGAAAAGTATTTAAACAAATATAAATAATGGAATTACAAGGAAAAATTATCGTAGCTCTTCCCGAGAGAAGTGGTACTTCTGCACGTGGAGAGTGGAAGTCGCAGAGTTTTGTTGTTGAAACCCATGATGCTTATCCCCGCAAGATGGTGTTCGACGTGTTCGGTGCAGACCGTCTGGCGCGTTTCAATATACAGGTTGGACAGGAGGTAATGGTGTCGTTTGATATTGATGCTCATGAATATAACGGACGCTGGTTCAACAATATACGTGCTTTTGATGTACGTCTTGTTGACCCATCTACAGTTGGTGCACAGCCTGTTGCCCAGCCTGCTCCGGCAGCCGCTCCCACAGCAGCATCTGCTGCTCAGGCTCCGTTCCCTCCCATGCAGGATGGCGGTGATGGCAATGCCGATGATCTCCCATTCTAAGCTTTGTGACGCATGCCTTCCGATGGTATGCCTCACAACAACAATACAGAGTGAGCAATCCTTCCGACCATGTGTCATGGGATTGCTCACTCTGTCTAACGATAACGGAGACGAAAACGATAACGAAAACGAAAATGGGGACGATAACGAAAACGATAACGAAAACGAAAACGAAAACGATTTACCCTGGGCTATGTGCTTCTGCGCTTTGCCTTTCCTTTGCCTTTCCTTTCAGCCAGCGACCTTTGGTTCAGCCGGCGACCTTTGGTTCAGTGCGCGCTGCCTACGGTATTGTCTCTTATCTCCTCTTAACTCCTCTCTCTTTATCTCCTCTTAACTCCTCTTATTCTTATCTCCTCTATTTTTCTTAGCAGCGGGTTTCCTCCTCCTGTTGTTTCGGTTTTTGCCTTTGCTGCCGTTGCCTCTGTCTTTTCTTCCATGCCTGCCATTCTTCTGTCTGAGTTTTGATACAGGCTTATATTCCGGAGCCTCACCAAGCTCCGGTGGTATCGGAATTTTTTCAATATCCTTCTCAAGGAACGCCTCTATTTGGTTGAAATACCTTATGTCCTGGGGATTGACAAACGTTATAGCCATTCCGTCGCGGTCAGCACGTGCCGTGCGGCCTATGCGGTGGACGTAGTCCTCTACATCGTGTGGCACGTCATAGTTGATGACCATCTGTATGTCATCGATATCAATGCCTCGTGCAACGATGTCGGTAGCAACGAGAACGTCTATCTGCGAGCTTTTGAACTTGAACATCACCTCATCGCGCTCTGCTTGAGTAAGGTCGCTGTGCATCTCGCCAGCGTTCACATGTATCTGCTTCAGCTTTCTCGAAATCTCCTTCACCTTCTCCTTCTTGCCGGCGAATACTATTACCCTGGTGAGGGTCTTGTCGTTGAAGATATGCTTGAACAGTCCTTGCTTCTGTGCATCATGGCATACGTATGCGCTCTGTCTTATTTTCTCTGCCGGTTTGCTGACAGCCAGTTTCACCTCGACGGGATTTTTCAGCAGGCTCTTTGCCAGCTGCTCAATCTTTTGCGGCATTGTAGCAGAGAACATGATGGTCTGACAGTTTGCGGGTAGCTGTTTGGCTATGGAAAGAATATCCTCCGAGAAGCCCATGTCGAGCATACGGTCGGCTTCGTCAAGGACAAAGAATGACACCCTGCTCATGTCGACATTTCCCAGCTGCATGTGTGAGATCAGGCGTCCCGGGGTAGCTATTATCACGTCGGCGCCAAGTTTTAGCGATTTAGTTTCCTGGCTATATCTTTGTCCGTCATTGCCTCCATACACCGCAAGGCTTGATATGTCGCCGAGATAGTAGCCGAAGCCCTGCATGGCCTGGTCAATCTGTTGAGCCAACTCTCTTGTTGGCGACATGATGATGCAGTTGATGGCATCCTTTGGATAATTACCTTCGTCAAGCAATGACAGTATTGGCAGAAGGTAAGCAGCTGTTTTGCCAGTACCTGTCTGCGCTATTCCCAACATATCGTGTCCGGCGAGAATTTCCGGGATGCAACGTTCCTGTACGGGAGTACATTCGTCGAAGCGCATGTCATAGAGTGCGTCGAGAATGTTGTCGCTTAGTTCTAATTCGTCAAAATACACTATAAGTAATACTTTTTATGTTTCGCCTTACTGCCTAAGTATCAATTTGGTGCGTTGCGATAGCAGAAGTAGGCGATAACGGTGAATATCATATTTGGAATCCATGCAGCCAGCATTGGTGGCATGTTGGCGTTGATGGCAAAAGTAGCCGACACCGTTTGCAGCATGATGTAGCCAAAACTGAGCGCCAGGCCTATACCGAGCGAGAGACCCATTCCGCCCTTGCGTTTCCTTGAGGACAACGACAGGCCGATGGTTGTCAGTATGAACGAGGCGAAGCTGGCTGCTATGCGCTTGTGGTATTCAACCTCATACTGCACGACATTGCCTGAGCCTCTGTTCTTCTGTTTCGATATATACTCCTTCAGGTCGGGCGAGGTGAATGTTTCCTGCTGTCCTTTGGAGTATACAAGGTCGGTAGGCTCCATCTGTATGATGGTGTCTTTCTCCATACCGCTGGTGATATGTTCTTTCAGTCCTTTCAGCTCCCGGCATTTCCAGTTGCGTATCTTCCAGTGGTACTTGGAGTCAGAGATAGTGTCGTATTGCACCTCCATTGCCGTGAGGTGGCTGACGAGCTTCTTGTTCTCGAATTTGTCGAGGCTAAAGCCGTTGCCGCTCTTTCTGTTGTTGTCGTAGTATTGCATGTATGCAATAACACCATTGCCTACTTGCAGCTGAATGTTCTCCGCCGAGGTATTCTTCTTCTTGTTGCGGTACATGGAGTCGAAGTTCTGCCTGATAACCGTGCCGTGAGGTATCACGTATGCGCTAAGGTAGAACGAGAGCGACGAGATGAGGACACACGATATCATGTATGGCCGCATGAGGCGCTTGAAGGAGACGCCCGCGGCGAGCATGGAGATAATCTCGGAGTTGCCGGCAAGTTTCGAGGTGAAGAATATTACGGCAATGAAGACAAACAGAGGGCTGAAGAGGTTGGCGAAGTAGGGTACGAAGTTCAGGTAATAGTCGAAGACAATAGCCTTGAGAGGAGCCTGATATTGTGCGAACTTAGCCAGGTTCTCATTGACATCGAAGACTATCGAGATGGAGATGATGAGAAGTATGGAATAGATGTATGTTCCAATAAACTTCTTGATGATATACCAGTCAAGGATTTTAATATACCTTGTTATATTCAGGTATTTCATGAAGCTCAGCTTGCCGGCTATCCACAGCATTGCTTTCCTGAGCCATGCCGTTTTGCGGTATGTCCAAGCGAGGACCGCCTGCAGGCCTTTGGTATGCCTGTCCATCCATCTTAGCGTCCTATATCTCTTGCGATGACGTCGTAGCTTCCTAATACTTGCCATTATTGCTGTCTTTTGTCCTTTTTGATGCCGTTGTTTTATAGGGAGTTAGAAGGAGTTCTCTCTTAGTAGCTCCTCTTCTCTTACCTCCTCACTCCGAGCTGGTCGATGATGCTGGCTTTCCACTTTGTGAAGTCCCCTTGCTCAATGTGCTGGCGGGCATCCGTGACAAGTCTGAGGTAGAATGCCAGGTTGTGTATGCTTGCAATCTGCATGGCCAGCAGTTCCTGAGCCTTGAAGAGGTGGTGCAGGTAAGCCTTCGTATATATGCGGTCTACGTCGCAGCCATCCGGGTCGATAGGCGAGAAGTCAGCCTCCCATTTCTTGTTCCTCATGTTCATTGTCCCCTCGTATGTGAAGAGCATGGCGTTGCGTCCGTTTCGTGTAGGCATGACGCAGTCGAACATGTCTACCCCTCGCTCGATGGCTTCAAGGATATTCTGCGGTGTGCCCACCCCCATTAGGTAGCGTGGCTTGTCCTTAGGCAGTATCTCGTTGACGACCTCAATCATCTCGTACATCACCTCCGTGGGCTCGCCGACAGCGAGTCCTCCGATGGCATTGCCGTCAGCACCCTTGTCGGCAACATATTTGGCTGCCTCGCGGCGCAGCTCCTTGAAGGTGCATCCCTGAACGATTGGGAAGAGGCTCTGGCTATGGCCATACAGCGGCTCCGTCTCGTTAAATCTGGTGAGGCATCTGTCGAGCCACCGTTGTGTTAGGAGCAGGCTCTTCCGGGCATACTCGTAGTCGCTCTGTCCCGGAGGACACTCGTCGAAAGCCATCATTATGTCCGCGCCGATAATGCGCTGGGTGTCCATGACATTCTCGGGGGTGAATATATGCTTGGAGCCGTCAATGTGCGAGCGGAACTCGCACCCCTCCTCCCTGAGTTTCCTGATGCCCGTCAGCGAGAACACCTGGAAGCCTCCGCTGTCGGTGAGTATCGGCCTGTCCCAGCCGTTGAACTTATGCAGTCCTCCAGCCGCCCTTAGTATGTCAAGTCCTGGCCGGAGGTAGAGGTGATAAGTGTTCCCGAGAATAATCTGTGCTTTCACCTCCTCGCGCAGTTCGCTGAAGTGTACGCCCTTTACCGTGCCAGCCGTTCCCACGGGCATGAAGATAGGGGTCTTTATCTGTCCGTGGTCTGTTGTTATGATGCCTGTCCTTGCGTCAGATGCGTTGTCGGTATGTTGTAGTTCAAATGTCATTTGCTGTCTGTAATTGCTGTTCCTAACATCCCTGCTTGCTGTCGTCCTCCTTCACCGTAAGGTCTACGGGGTTGCTGACAATCTCGTCGGTGAGTGCAAAATCCCATACGTCCTGGATGTTCTCTACATAATGGAATGTCACGCCTTTGAGATATATGGCAGGTATCTCGTCGATGTCCTTCTTGTTGTCCTTGCACATGAGGATATCCGTGATGCCGGCTCTCTTGGCAGCCAGTATCTTTTCCTTGATGCCTCCTACCGGCAGCACTTTTCCGCGAAGAGTAATCTCGCCTGTCATGGCAGTGTTCTTTCTCACCTTTCTTTGTGTAAGAGCAGAAGCTATTGATGTGGCGATGGTAATACCCGCCGACGGGCCGTCCTTAGGTGTAGCCCCCTCAGGAACGTGAATATGTATGTTCCACTGCTCGAACAGCCGGTAGTCGATGCCCAGTTTGTCCACGTGCGCCTTTACATATTCCAGCGCAATGACGGCACTCTCTTTCATCACGTCACCGAGGTTTCCTGTCAGGGTGAGTTTCCCCGCCTTGCCCATGCTCAGCGATGTCTCTATGAACAGTATCTCGCCACCAACGCTCGTCCATGCCAGTCCTGTCACCACGCCGGCATAGTCGTTGCCCTGATATATGTCCCTGTAGAACGGAGGCTTCCCGAGCAGTCCCTCAAGCTCAGCAGGAGTAATCTTGCTGTATGGCAACTCCTCGTCGCGTGCCTTCACGAACGCCAGCTTGCGCATAGCCTTGTTTATCTGTTTCTCAAGCTGCCTTACTCCGCTCTCACGGGTATACTGCTCGATAATCTTCTCAAGGGCAGCCTTGTTGAATGTCACCTTGGGACTGATATTGTCAAGTCCGGTATTTGCGAGTTCCCTTGGCACGAGATGCCGTTTGGCTATCTCCACCTTCTCCTCGGTGATATATCCGCTCAGCTCTATAATCTCCATACGGTCAAGCAGTGGACGAGGAATGGTGTTCAGGTCGTTGGCCGTAGCTATGAACAGCACCTTCGACAGGTCGTAGTCCACATCAAGGTAGTTGTCGTGGAATGCGTTGTTTTGCTCCGGGTCCAGCACTTCCAGCAATGCCGACGAGGGGTCGCCGTTGATGGTGTTCTGCGTAACCTTGTCTATCTCGTCGAGAATGAACACTGGGTTTGACGAGCCAGCCTTTTGGATGCTCTTTATGATACGTCCCGGCATGGCGCCGACGTATGTGCGGCGGTGTCCCCTGATCTCAGACTCGTCGTGCAGGCCGCCGAGCGACATTCTTACATACTTGCGCTTCATGGCCGCCGCTATGCTCTTTCCGAGACTGGTCTTGCCCACTCCCGGAGGCCCGTACAGGCAGATGATAGGCGACTTCAGGTCACCCCTGAGCTTCAGCACGGCCAGGTACTCGAGTATGCGCTCCTTGGCCTTCTCCATGCCGTAGTGGTCATGGTCGAGGATTTTCTGCGCTCTCTTCAGCTCGAGGTTGTCCTTGGTATATTCCCCCCATGGCAGCTGCACCATCTGCTGCAGATAGTTCAGCTGAACGCTGTACTCGGGACTCTGCGGATTGAACATGTCGAGTTTGTCGAGTTCCTTGTAGAACACCTTTCCAACCTCCTCAGGCCAGTTCTTCTTCTCAGCCTGTTCCATGAGGCCTTTCTTCTCAGGCGAGCCGTCACCGCCGCCGAGCTCCTCCTTGATGTTCTTTATCTGCTGTTGCAGGAAATACTCTTTCTGCTGCTCGTCCAGGTCCTCTCGTGTCTTGTCCCTGATGCTGTTTCTGATGTCAAAGAGCGATATCTCCTTGTTGAGCGTGCGCAGCGTGGTGTATATTCTCTCCTCAAGAGAGTTCTCCTCGAGCATGCTCATTTTTTCCTTCACGCTGAACGTCATGTTGGCGCAGATGAAGTTCACGAGCACCACATCATTGCTGATGTTCTTCAGTGCGAAGCGCGACTCGTCGGGCATGTCCTCGTTCTTCTTTATGTATTCGGCGGTTGTCTGATGGAGATTCTTCATCAGCGACTTGAACTCCCACGATTCGGTATCGGGGAGCACATCCATAATCGGAGTCGTAATGCCCTTCAGGAATGGCTTAGTCTCCGTAAGGCTGTCGAGCTTGCATTTGCCAAGCCCCTGCAGGATGATAGTCATCTCTCCACGCTCGCCAGGCATCTCCATTACCCTGATAATTCTTGCGTATACGCCCGTGTCGTACAGGTCGCTGTATGTAGGGTATTCAATGTCGCTCTGTTTCTGGCAGAAGACACCAATGATGACACTTGGGTCCTTCTGCATCTTCTTGACGATTTTCATGCTGCTTTCCCTGCCTATCAGCAGGGGAGTGATAACACCAGGGAACATCACCATGTTGCGGGTGGCCAGCACGGGTATCTCGCCCTCCACCTTAGTGTCGATAAGGTTGCGTATGTCGCCTTCAAAATCGGCTATCATCTGTATGGAAGTGTTTTGTTTCTTGCTCATTTTTATTACGCTTCTATGCTTTTAGTGTGCAAAGGTAGTTATTTTTGTTCATATAAGCTAATTTGAGGAGTGTTTTTTGGTTCTCGCAAAAAAAAGTTCCACTGGCATTTTCTGTCAATGGAACTCGTTGGTAGTCGGTAAGGGAATCGAACCCTTATGCCAAGATTGAGAATCTTGTATCCTAACCGTTAGATGAACCGACCATCTGTATTGGTACTCTTTTTCAAAAGCGATGCAAAGGTAGTGTTTCTTTTTGAAATATCACACAAAACACCTCCGTATTTAAGAGTTGTTTTATGTTGTTAACAGCTTTTTTGAAAAAAGGAGCGACGCCTACACGTAGCTCCTTTTTAATAAATAAGTAGGGTGTACAGTTTGATGTACAAATATCAGTAGCAACGCCCTGAACCAAAGGTCGCCGGCTGAAAGGAAAGGCAAAGGGCAACCTGCTCATAGCCCAGGGTAGAGCGAAGCGGCACCCTGGGTGTTAGAGGAATCTATTCAATGCGCCCTGAAAGGGCAAAAGCGTTATCTGTCCTGCTGGTGTCTATGCTTTTGCCCTTTCAGGGCGATCATCAGCTACATACAATAACCCAGGGTGTCGCTACGCTTTACCCTGGGCTATGTGCTTTTGCGCTTACAGCGCGATAATCACCTCCGACCTTTGACCTTCGAACCCCTCGATAATGGTATCATCAATCATCAATCATCAATCATCAATCTTCAACCATCAATAATCAATCTTCAATAATCAATAATCAATCATCAATAATCAATAATCAATCATCCGACCTCACAGCGCATGCGCTACGCACGAGGAGGCTGTGATGGCGCATAGCACGGACGATATGAACGTCAGGATGGCCTGTATAATGCTATGCTTCTGTTCGCTCGACATCTTCATGGCTTATTTGTTTTTAGCGGCGTCAATGTCGACAGTTCCTTCACCCTTCTTCTCGGCAGCGAGAACGGCAGCCTGCACCTTGCGGGACGATACCTGTGTGAAGGTGGCATCCTTGATAAGGTTCTGCAGTTCCTCGGCAGGCTTAAACACAAGGTTTACGGACTTGATGTTGCTGGCGGTGAACTTATCCATGCTCTCCGCACCTACGCTCGAAAGCGAGATGCTGAACTCGCCAAGCCCGTCAATAATCACCTTGTTACCAGCCACGAGCATCTCGCGCAGGCAGCTTACCATGTCGGTAGTCACGCCCTTCACGGTACCCTTCGAGAATACGCCGTTGTGCTCGCTGATGTGGTTGATGAACCTCTGGGTGGAAATTATCTCGTTGAGCTGCACCCTCGCATACGCCTTTTCTGGCTCCTCGGGGTTCGTAGGGTTCCCCTGCAGTGCTAAAGAATACTTGATTGTGTTCATAGTTTTAATGATTTAAGAGTTTAACATTTAGTTGGTTGTTGTGTTTTTCGTAACGTTACAGGTGCAAAGATACAACATTTTCATGCGTTTTGCAATAGGTTTTCGGGGCCGTTTTTGCGATTTTTGCAAGTTAAGGTTATTTAACAGAGTGCGTTTCGGTATAATATATTGAAGTTCAGAACATTACCCACTATTACGATAACGTGGAAAAACCACGAAAACGGCTCACATACCAATAAAAACAGTACCAGATATCGCTACTGGCACACATTGGTGAGAGGAGAATCTTACCTGTATGATATTCTTATCACACGCATCTGCGGAGGCTCCCACAGCAGCGTGTGCTATTATTTGTCTCAGCCTGCTAAAACAGGCTGTTTTCATAATACTGCCCATTATATCCCCAATATAGTATGGTTTACATTTGAAAATACCAATTTGAGTTTTGTTGACG
>SAMEA3663023__coassemble_807_pt1 | contig 31793 bp, 27 predicted proteins | sample SAMEA3663023__metabat2_low_PE_013 | metagenome-assembled genome bin SAMEA3663023 (sample SAMEA3663023) | pig gut metagenome | biome: pig gut; feature: pig-associated habitat; material: faeces | place: France | collected 2012
TACAACGTACAGTTGATACACAGCTTTCATTGTTTTGAATTCATCGAACTCACGTAGATTTACAAAACGGTGGAGTCATATTGAAAGAAACGTGTACTGAAAAAAATGGTTGCATAAGATTGAACCATATTCCTACAGGTTGCTACGCTATCACCATGTTTTTTAATAATCACAAGATAAAGGAGATAAAATGGAATAAGAGATAGGCAAAATATGCTTTAGGGATGGTCCATCATTCTGAACAATTAGGGATTTCCCTATCGTCTATTAGGGAAATTCCCTTTTAGTCATCAAGGGATACGCCTATCTTTGCGGCAGAGAACTTTGCCCGACGTTTTCGATAAGCCAGATGAGCAATGATGAGATTGCTCAGTCATTGCCATGGCGAGAAGACAAAGGATGAAATCCAGCAGTTCTTTTGAGATAAAAACAATTATTCTCTCCAAAAGGGGGATATCATAGTTTTGGAATGTAACATTGATTTTTAGCCGATTAAATGTATAATTAACTAAGTATTGAAAAATGAAAACCTTTAGATTGTTCTTATTGCTCTTGGCAGACATGTCAATGGTTTCTGCCAACGCAATGGCAGGAAATCTGTCAACACTTAAAGACAGAATACTTCAAAACTTTAAACAGCAAAAACAAGAGAAGGTTTATCTGAGTTTTGACAACATCAGCTATAGCAGTGGTGATACTATATTCTACAAAGCCGATGTGGTGGAAGATCCATATCGGACTGCCACACGGCAAAGCTCTGTTCTATACGTAGAGATACTCTCTCCGTCAGGCTGGATAATGGAACGTCAGAAACTACACATTACGGACGGGCATGCAGAGGGTGCATTTTGCCTGTCGGAATCAATAACTGGAGGGTTTTATGAGATAAGGGCTTACACGGCGTGGATGCTTAATTTCACGAATGTTACAGAATCAAAGACTGGCAAGGCGAAGAAAGGCAAGAAAGAAAAGGTTCCTAAATACAACAACAGCAAAGAGTGTTGGGGTATATTTTCCAGAGTGCTGCCAATATATGGTGAAGACAATTGGTATGGTGGCACAAAAAATGTCAACAACAAGAAAACCAGTAAAGATGATGTGTCGCTCAGTGTCAGTTTTTACCCGGAAAGTGGTAATATCATTAAAGGGGTTCCTGCAAGGGTTGCCTTTGAGGTAACCGACTGTCTGGGAAGGTACCAGGATATTCACGGATGGATAAACTCAAAAAAAGGAAAAATTAAGGAAATACGGACCGCTCATGACGGCAAGGGCGTTTTCTGCTTAAGCAATGAGGAAACATCTGAAATGCTGACAGCGGAGTTCAAAACTGCCGATGGCACAAAGAAGTTCCGCCTGCCTGCTGCACAGTCTGAAGGATATGTTATGAATATCCTCAACGGGAAAGATGTAAAGGTGAGAATAATGCGCAATTCCCAGACCAAGGGCGAGGAATTGGCACTGGCTGTATGCTCGTACGGTAAAATGACCTCTTTCGTGGAGTGCGACATGAGTAATGACCTGCAACAGGAAATAACTCTAAAAAACGACTCGTTGACTACAGGAGTTAATGTCGCAACACTTTATAATTGCAACGGACATATAATAGCGCAAAGAGTTTTTTTTGTCAACAGGCACGACATGGCGGTAAATGTTGAAGTGGATTACCCAAGAGACGTAACTGTTAAACCACACGAAAAAATAGACATAGATATCAGGCTTACAGAAAAAGACTCTGGCAAGCCGCTTGCCGGTGAAAGCTTCTCTATTGCTGTGACAAAGGACTGTAGTGGCAACGATGCAGGCAGAACAGATATAATGACATATCTTTTACTTTCTTCTGAGATTAGAGGATATGTGGCAAATCCGCAATATTATTTTGCAGGTAACGATATTGGGAGAGCTGAGGCTCTGGACGTTCTAATGATGGTGCAGGGATGGACAAGGTACGACTATGCGGGACTTGCCTCAGACAAAGGAAACATGCTGATATATGAGGCCGAGAAGGGGTTGTCGCTCAAGGGCAGGATTCTCGATACACATTACAACTCTGACATATACTACAGCTCCGCATACAACGGCAACGGATATACCGAGAAGCAGACTTCGGACGGTGAGGGATACGGTGAGCGCAGATATTGGACCGGTTGGAATAATAAAAAGAAGAGATTCTGGCTGAGAATGGATCTTATGACAGATAACGATATCCGCATAGACGAGAAAGAGATATCCTCATCCGACGAGTTCTCTTTCGATATACCCGCTTTTTGCGGCAAAGGCTATGCATACCTCATGATGAACAGGCAAAGCCTGAGAGACGCAGGAATAGAGGCAACCGATAGGAGCCACCATCACATAGGAAACGGAGACGTAAAAGACAATTCTCTTGAACGGACCTACATCATAGACTACAAGATGCCTATTGCGCCTTGGCCAAGAAAAATCAGCTATTACGAGACAACACACACCGACAGGAATTTTGCCGCAAACGCCTCTGTCAACAGGATGCCTGTTTGTGAGACTGATTTTCATAGCTGTAAACCGACATTCAGCATGGATATAAATAGCCTGATGGCTTATCTTTCTGTCAGGAATGGAAGAATTGCCGACTTTAGGACAAATTCTGTCGCTGTAAACAGAAGTATTAATCTTGTTAACCCAAATGCCTTGGAAATATTACCAGTGCTGGGTATTTCTGGCGATGTGGCCATGTTTGTAGACGGCAGGCCGGTATCAGAATACGACATGGCGAATATGGGTGCCAATTCAAAAAAAGCCAAATGGCCTGCCGATATGTCTTTCAAACGCATTGACGTTTATACATGCCGTCGGGCACGTGCTGCCTGTTTGACAGAAACAGGAAACGGTAAGATAAACCTGGCGGAGCCTTCGGTAAACATGCCGACAGCTGTTAATTTTATTACTGATCAAACGATTAAGGGGCTTGTTGACATGCCTCAATTCACAGGCAACCAAATAGAGTTCAACGGTTTCAGTACTCCTGTCGATTTTTATCGGACAGACTGCCTTGGACAGAAATTGCAAAACCTAACAGACAGAAAAAGTGGAACACTGCTTTGGATACCGCAGGCAGTCACAGATGACAACGGTATGATGAGGCTTTCATCATTTAATGGCTCTGAAAATATAAAAATCAATGTCAAGGTAGAAGGAATAACCAAAGATGGCAAATTTATCATTGGCAAGTAAAGGGGGAAGCTGCATAGCACAGGGGATTCTGCTTGTGACGGGCATTCTGACAGTTACAGGGTAAGGTGTACAGTTTGATGTGCAAAAATTGAATATCCTAATTCAGAAGTTCATGTCGTTAATTGTCGCGCTGTAAGCGCATTGACAATGTTCCCTTACACCCAGGGTGCCGCTGTGCGCTACCCTGGGCTATGTTCTTCTGCGCTTACAGCGCGTGCTGGACACAGTATTTTTTTGATAACATATATTCAAAAAATAATCCTAATTTATTGGAAAGTAATAAATACAGTTTCTTCCCTTGCTTACATCCTTTCCATCAGTCTGCTATCCCAGCATTGCGAGGGCCTTGTTTTCGGCAGCTTCCATAATCTCACGTTCTCCCGGGCCCTTGTCGTTGATGCCGCACAGGTGGAGTATGCCGTGGATAATTACTCTATGTAGCTCTTCATCGTAGGTTTTGCCGAATTTCTCTGCGTTGGTCCTTACGGTGTCGAGTGATATTACAAGGTCGCCGTTGATGACGTCGTCCTCGTCGTAGTCGAATGTTATGATGTCGGTATAGTAGTCGTGCCCCAGATACTCACGGTTCACCTCCAGTATCTTCTCGTCGTCGACAAACATGTAGCCTATGTCGCCGACCTTCCGTCCGTATGATGCCGCAACGGCCTTTATCCATGCCGACGTGTCCCTTTTCCTGATTTTGGGCATCCTGATGCCCTCTGCGTTGTATGTAATCATTCCAGTCCTATTTTTTTTGCGTGTATGTTCCTGTTGTTGTGTTCCTGTTGTTGGGTGTGTTGTTGCTCCGTGCGCTGTCATTTCCTTGGCAAGAACTGCTCCACGGGCTTGCCCAGTTTCTCCAGTTCCCTCACCACGCTCGATGATACGCTGCCAAGTCCAGGCTCCGTGAACAGCAATACGGTCTCCACATTGCCTATCATGCGGTTTATTTCGGCCTGGTCGCGCTCGTACTCATAGTCGTGGATATTCCTCACCCCCTTGACGATAAATTCCGCTCCGACCCTTTTGGCAAGGTCCACTGTGCAGTCGCTGTATTCCACCACTTCCACCTGTGGCATGTCCTTGTATAGGTTCCGTATGGCCTTGACCCTCTCTTCGGCTGATGCCCTGTAGTGCTTGGCGTCGTTGACGCCTACTCCAATGACCAATCTGTCGAAAAGTCTTATTGCCCGTCTTGCCACGGAGTCGTGTCCGATGGTATATGGGTCGAAGCTGCCAGCAAAAAGTCCGGTACTCATATATTGTGTCTTTTGTTGTTTCCTGCAAAAGTATGCAAATAAATCCGTTCCTGCAAGGGATGGCGCAAAAAATATACATTCGCTCTTGTTTGCTACCTGTTGGCGTATTTCGCTTTTTTAAGTTAAATACATGTGCGTTGATAGTTTTTTTCTATATCTTTGCACACTAAACCAATTACACTATATTTACAGATGAAAAATATCAAGACTATCATTGCAGCCTCTGCACTTGCGGCAACGCTCGCAGCGTGCGACAAAGCCGAGCCTACATCTTACTACACCATACAGGTAGCCCTGCCTTCTACAGGCGGCTATCCCATAGGCTATGCATATGCCACCGATATGGCCGACAGCCTGAAGTTCCTGTCCACAAGTCCATGGAAAATAGAGCACGTTGACGGTGACAATTCGTTCGTGACCATCGAAGGCAGTATGACGGGCAAGGCCAACGTGATAGTAGCCTACGGGGTGAGGTTCAGCGAGAATACCACAGGCAAGCGACGCTTTGCCACCTATCGTATCGTAGACTCCGAGGATGCCGGCAACGCACAGGCCTCGTTCCGCTTCGTACAGTATGCCACACGTCCCGACGGCTCGCTTGGCACGGCTGCCGAGGTGAAGTCCATAAAAGGCTCCGATGGCAGCACCATCGACATATCCTACGATACTAAGCACAGGCCTGTGGCGATTGCCATGAGTGCCGGGAGCATGGAGCGGAAACTGACGTTTAGCTACGATGACCTTCTGAATAAGGTGACCGTCAGCCAGCCACGCTACCAGTTTACGTATGCCGACACCCTCTATACCCTGAACAACCTTACCCTTGAAGGCTCTTACGAGGACCGTTACCTGCCTAACCTCACGTCCTATATCTACCAGCCACGCATGCTCATGGACTTTACGTCCAACGAGTCATCGCTCGTAAATACCGTTACTGACTCCAGAACTAATGTATCGCAGACCATGGCCTACAAGGCGTTCACCAACGGTTTGTATGACTACAGCTTCTCCAATGGCTTCATGGTTCAGAACGCCATCGGCAGCAAGTTCGTACAGGCATATGGCTACTATTACAACGGAAAGGGCTCGCTCATGGTAGACAGCCTGCATTGTGCAGACAGCATAGCAGTGGAGCGAGTGTTCCCTGACTATAGCCACAAGGCAGAGACCTTCAAGATGACATATTCAAGTATAGACAACCGCATGACCTCGGTAGACGTCAACCAGCTCATCGGCGGCGTTGCCAACTGCGACCCTTATCTGCTGCTGTCGTTCTACAAGCTGGCCCGTCAGACGAGCGTTGTGGCTAAGGCTGAGGGCAAGAAGGGCACCACATTCACCGTTTCCACGGAGACAAATGCCAACGGCTCTGTTAGGACCATGGCCGTTACCGACCATAAGGGCAACAAGATAACCTACACCTTCGAGTATTGATGAAGATAGGAAATATAGACTTTGGCTACCGCCCCGTGTTCCTCGCACCAATGGAGGATGTCACCGATATAGGCTTCCGTATGCTCTGCAAGCGGTTTGGCGCCGCCATGGTATACACTGAGTTTATATCGGCTGAGGCACTTGTGCGTTCGGTGAAGTCAACGGTCAGCAAACTTGCCATCTGCGACGAGGAGCGTCCTGTGGGAATACAGATATACGGACGGTCGGTAGAGGACATGGTTGAGGCTGCACGGATAGTCGAGCAGGCATCGCCCGACATCATCGACATCAACTTCGGTTGTCCTGTCAAGAAGGTTGCCGGCAAGGGAGCAGGAGCAGGAATGCTCCGCAACATACCGCTGATGCTCGACATTACCCGCGAGGTTGTCAAGGCTGTCAAGGTGCCCGTAACCGTGAAGACGCGATTGGGATGGGACTGCGAGAACCTTGTCATCACAACCCTTGCCGAGCAGCTTCAGGACTGCGGCATACAGGCTCTCACCATCCACGGGCGTACGCGCAGCCAGATGTATACTGGTAAGGCCGACTGGACGCTCATAGGCGAGGTGAAGAACAATCCGCGCATACATATCCCCATCATCGGCAATGGCGACATCACCAGCGCCGGGGAGGCCAAGGAGGCGTTTGACCGCTATGGTGTCGATGCAGTAATGGTTGGACGTGCCACATTTGGACGCCCTTGGATATTCAAGGAGATAAATGAATGTATTAATGGTCTGCCGCCACAGCCTCTGACGGTGGACGAGAAAATAGACCTGCTGGAGGAGCAGCTGCGCATAAATGTCGAGCGCATCGACGAGTATAGAGGCATTCTTCATACTCGCCGCCATCTGGCCGCAACACCAGTCTTCAAGGGCATACCCGACTTCCGGCAGACACGCATCGCCATGCTTCGTGCGTCGACAGTTGCAGAACTGAAATCAATACTTGAGAACTGTCGGGCGATAGTAAGGGTTTGAGAGGTTTGAGAGGTTTGAGAGGTTTCTTCTGGATATTATTCATTTAGGTAGGGTGTACAGTTTGATGTGCAAAAATTGAATATCCTAATTCTGAACTTCATGTCGATAATTGTCGCGCTGTAAGCGCAAAAGCGTAGATAACAGCAGGACATATAACGCTTTTGCGCTTACAGCGCGCATGGACAATGTCCCATTACACCCAGGGTGCCGCTTCGCTCAACCCTGGGCTATGCGCGGGTTGCCCCTTCAGGGCGTTATTACTGATATTTGTACATCAAACAGTACACCCTATCATTCAGGTTTTATTCTCATCTGCTTCTCCTTTCTACGGAAACCTCGATGCTCATGGAAGGATTCACGTTGTATCTTACCGATGCGCCAATCCTGTCACCCAGTTCCTGCATGTCGTAGAGAGGGTAGGGCATGCGCAAGCCGTTGACAACCGATTTCTGGCCGTATAGGAATGCTTCCCAATGCTCATCAAAGCGGTAGCCCACCATGGCCGTCAGGCCAGCATCGCGATAGGAGTCATGTGCCCAGTTGATATTGCTCAGATAGCCTCCTACAGCTACGGAGAGCCTGTCGGTGAGCGGAACGGCATATAGTGCGGAGACGTCCTGTGTGAAGCCTACGCCGCTGTACGAGTGCTTGCCAAATTGTGCAAACACTGACAATCCGAGGTTTACGTTCAGCCCCTCGTGTAAGTCCCACGATGGTGCCCATCGCCAGCTGTAAGGACAATATCCCAAAGACTCTACCCGTCCGAAAGTGTTAACGTTGGGCAGCACTAAGGAGTCCAAAGCGGTATGTCTCGCTGGTTCTATATATTCCATGCCTATGGCGGCATCATCCACGGCAGCCAGCCTGTTGCTGTCTGCCTTCTCAACATTCTGCGCATGCGATGCTGTCGCCATGCACATTGCCGCTATAGTCATAATTGTCTTGATTGTATTCATTGCTGCAAACTTACACAAAAAAATACCGAATACAATACAACAGGGCAGCTTTTTAACTAATTACTACATTCTTTATCATTCGTCCTTGCGTCCGAACATCTTGTTGATGATTAGGGCTATTGCTCCGTCGCCTGTCACGTTGCATGCCGTACCGAAGCTGTCCATGGCTATATACAAAGCTATCATGAGAGCCTGTGCGTCGGCATCGAAGCCGAGGATGCTTGCCAGAGGCGCCAAGGCAGCCATGATGCTTCCACCGGGAACACCTGGGGCAGCGACCATTACTATGCCAAGTATGAGAATGAAGTGCAGGAATGTACCGAAGTCGTGAGGCATACCGTTGAGCAGGCATATTGTCAGCGCACAGCATGTAATCTTCATTGCCGAGCCCGACATATGTATGGTAGCGCATAGTGGAACCACGAAGCCTGCCACTCCCTCGCTGACCTTGTTCCTGATGGTCTGTGCAAACGTCACAGGAATGGTAGCTGCCGACGATGACGTGCCCAGGGCTGTAAGGTAGGCAGGCAGCATGTTGGCAAGCAGTCGCAGCGGATTGCGCCGTGTTATCGCTCCGGCCACTGCATAGGAGTAGAGCAGTATCAATATGTGCAGCACGAAGATGACCATTATGATGTATGCGAATACCACCATTATGCGGTACACCTGCCCGCTGCTGGTCATATTGAGGAATATACCGAAGATGTACAGGGGCAATAAAGGGATGATGGCCTTGGCGATGACTCTCGCTACGACATCCTTGAATTCGACTGCGAGATTGCGTAACGACTGCAGGTTGCCGTAGTTTATGCCCAGACCCATTATGAACGAGAGTATCAGGGCACTCATCACGTCGAGCAATGCCGGTATCTTTACTGAGAAGTAGGGCTGTATGTCTACTGGCTGCGACATTCCAGCCATGGCATCAGCATTAGCAACCATCGAGGGAAACAGCCATTCGCCCACGCCGTAGCCCAACAATGCGGCAAGCGACGTGTCGGCATATGCTATTGCCACCGTAGCCAGAAGCATGGAGCCTACGCCCCGTCCTATCTCGGCTATGGCTGGCGTGACAAGTCCTACGATGATGAGCGGTATCATAAAGCCAAGGAACTGGCTGAAGACACTATTGAAGGTTACGAATACCTTAACGATGCCCTCATGGAGGATATCGCCCAGCAGCACGCCAAGGATTATGGCAACGGCAATGCGGAACAGCAGTCCCGAGAAGATGGTTCTAAGCTTGATGTTCATGGTTATGGAGCTGAGATTGGTCAGTCGTCAGGCAAGTTTCTCCGCCATGGCCTTGCCGAGAGCCTCGCATTGTGCTTTCACCTCTGGTGTGAGGGCCTGCTTCATGTCTACAGGTTCGCCTACCATTTCGAAGTGCAGGCGGGTGTCGTTCCACTCCACAATCTTTCCAACGGCTTTCGAGGCCCATGCGTGTGAGCCGAAGCAACCGAACAGACGCTTGCCCTTGATGTCCTTGTTGGCAATCTCTGAGAGCAGTACCTCCATCTCGTGGTAAAGTCCGGCATTGTATGTCGGAGCGCCGACAATGAGGCCCTGGTAGCGGAAGATGTCGCGTAGGATGTATGAGTGGTGGGTTTTCGATACGTTGTACATGACGATGTCCTTCACTCCAGCCTGCGATGCGGCACGTGCTATCTGCTCTGCCATACGCTCGGTGTTGCCGTACATGGTGCCATAGCAGATGACGAGACCCGGCTGTGCCTCGTATTTTGACAGGCTGTCGTAGATGCCAATCACCTTGTCGATGTACTTATGCCATACAGGGCCGTGGGTGGAGCAGATATAGCTAAGCTTTACTCCAGCGAGCTTCTTTAGTGCGTTCTGCACGGGCGTGCCATACTTGCCGACAATGTTGGAGTAGTAGCGCACCATCTCAAGCCAGAAGGTGTCGCAGTTTATCTCCTCGTCGATGATTCCGCCGTTGAGAGCACCGAAGCAGCCGAAGGCATCGCCCGAGAAGAGTATGTCGCCCAGTAGGGTCACCATGGTCTCTGGCCAATGTACCATTGGCGTGAGCACAAAGCTCAGCTCGCTGCTGCCGAGTGACAGCGTGTCGCCATTGTTGACAACCATGATGTCGTCACCAATGCCATAGAAGCCCTGTATCATGGAAAAGGTCTTCTTGTTGCCGACAATCTTTATCTCCGGATAATACTTCTTTACCAAGGCCAGCGAGCCGCTGTGGTCGGGCTCCATATGGTTTATTACGAGATAGTCAACCGGCCTGTCGCCGATGACCTCGCGTATATTCTCGATATACTGTGTGAAGAAATCCACCTCTACGGTGTCAATGAGGCATACTTTCTCGTCCACAACCAGGTAAGAGTTGTAGCTTACTCCGTTGGGAAGTGGCCATAAACCCTCGAAGAGACTTTTGTTGCGGTCGTTAACGCCTACGTAGAAGACATTGTTGCTAATTGGTGTCATGATTAAAAAAATTGGTTTAATATGCTGTTCTTTTTATTCTTTACTGATTTTCTCTCCGAACTCTGGCGACACGAAATTGTATATGTCCTTGCAGCATTCTGCCGAGAACCGTTGTCCGTACGATATGATTTTGTCCCATTGCTCCTCCGTGAGCCCTTTGTCGATGTCGTCGCGTGTGATGTTCTCGTGTATCAGTCCGAACACGAATCCGGCATTGAAGTTGTCGCCAGCCCCGATGGTACTCACCACCTGCGTCTCTGCCGTGGGATATTCTTTCCTGAATGTCTTGTCTGCCCTTACAATGATGGGGTTGGCTCCTCTGGTACAGATAAATTTCTTGCAGTAGAAGGAAATCTCTGCCTGATAGACCTTGTCAGCGTCGGGGATACGGTAGAGTATGCCAAAATCCTCGTCAGAGCCTCTCACGATATCAGCGTATTCAAGGTTTTCTATCAGGTTAGGGGTAATCTTCATTATCTCGTGCTTGTGCGACGACCTGTAGTTGATGTCGTAATAGAGTATGGCTCCATGGTTGTGGGCATATTCCAGAAATCCTCCCACCTGAGGTCTGACAACAGGATTTATAGAGAAGAACGAGCCGAAGACCACGATGTCGTCGCGGTTGATTTCGGGATAAACAAACTCCAGCTGGTCGTGTGGATGGTCTTTGTAGAATATGTAGTCGGCATTGTTGTTCTCGTCGAGGAAAGCCAGTGAGATGGGCGACTTCGAGTCTGGGAACACGTTGACGTTGTCTGCGTTTACTCCGTTATCCTTCAGAAAGCTGATGACATATTTGCCTATTCTGTCGTTGCCTGCCTCTGAGATGAATGTTGTGTTGACGCCCGCTCTGCCAAGGGATATCATAGCATTGAAAGCCGAGCCGCCCGGCACGGCCTCTATGGGCTTGCCGTCTTTGAATATGATGTCGAGAACAGTCTCGCCAATTCCTATTACTTTTCGCATGTCTGTAGTTATATATGTGATTGCAAAGTTAGTGCAAACGGATGAGAATACAAAGGAATTGATTTTATTTTTTATACTTGCTCAACTATCGGAAGAGGGATAAAAGGTGATAAATGACGCTTCAGAATGATGGGAATGCGGGCTGGAATACTAGCGTGCGATAACTATGTCAGCTACATGAGCAGGCCATCACACCTGCTTGTGTTGGTCATCACACCTGCTTGTGTTGGCCATCACAGCTACGTGTGTATTTGAGGCTGGTGTGACTTGAAAATGAGGTAAGTTGAATAGTGATATGGAAAAATATCATTGCTTATTTGCATGGTTTGAGAAAAAAGAGTATATTTGCACCACAATGCAGGAAACTGCATTCTGCAAATCTCAAATAACAAAGCCATAATGAATAAAGACTATAAGAAACTCCGTAATGTTATATTGGTTCTATTAATCCTACTGGCGGTATTGATTCTTGCAAATAATGGAATGTTGCCATCTGTGAAAATCAGCCGTGATGACAATTCTGGTTATTTTGTCGATATGGGTGATGGCGGGATGGAATTTGAGGATGAAGACGAGGAAGAAGACAACGCACAGCAAGGCCCATCATACAAGGCTATGGATGATGACAGGCTGATAGAGATAAATAAGAACATTCATTGACACATGGAATATAATACGGCGCAGCTTCATAACGGACTGCGCATAATACATCTGCCCAACGCTTCAAAGATTGTTTATTGTGGTTTCCAAATAAAGGCCGGTACACGCAACGAACAGGCAGGCGAGGAAGGGCTGGCTCATTTCTGCGAGCATGTCACCTTCAAGGGGACTGCCCATCGCAACGCCTTTGCCATCATCAATAGTCTTGAGAAACTGGGTGGAGACCTAAATGCATTCACAAACAAGGAGGACACTGTCTTCTATTCAGCCATTCCGCACGAGCATTTTGCCTGTGCCGTAGACCTTCTTACAGATATTGTGTTCAGAAGCACTTACCCCCAGAGCGAGATAGATAAGGAGGTGGAGGTTATATGTGACGAGATAGAGAGCTACAACGACTCTCCTGCTGAGCTTATATACGATGAGTTCGAGAACCTGCTCTTTGCAGGACATCCTCTTGGACACAGCATCCTTGGAACGGCCGACAATGTCAGGAACTTCACGTCGGCTGATGCCCTACGGTTCACACAGCGGTTCTACAGACCCGACAATGCGATATTCTTTGCTTACGGCAACATCAATTTCCGTAAGCTTGTCCGCTTGCTGTCTGCCAAGACACCATCTTCCTTGCCCTGCCCACAGGCTGTTCCCGCACAGGTGCCGGATATCTCAGAACTGGCATTGCCTGCCCCCAAGACCATCCTTCATCATGAAACCCATCAGGCGCATGTCATGATGGGCAACAGGGCTTATGCCGCTGGCAACCCGCAGCGAATGGCCCTTTATCTGCTCAACAACATCATTGGAGGACCGGGCATGAATGCGCGGCTTAACCTCATCCTCCGTGAGAGGCACGGACTTGTCTATTCTGTAGAGAGCTCCATGGTGTGCTATGGCGACACTGGCATGTGGTGTGTCTATTTCGGTTGCGACCCTCACGATGTCAACCGGTGTGTCGCCCTTGTACGTCGTGAGTTGCGCACTTATGCCACGAAGCCATTGTCTGCACGCAGGCTGGCGGCAGCAAAGAGGCAGATAAAGGGGCAGTTGAGCATAGCATGCGACAACAATGAGAGCTTTGCCATAGACTTCGGCAAGAGCTTCCTCCACTATGGCAGCGAGAAGGATATTGACCGCCTGTTTGCAAAGATAGATGCCGTAACGGCCGATGAGATACAGCAAGTGGCAAGGGAGGTCTTCTGCGACGGCTCCCTTGCCACTCTTGTCATCCAATAGGTGTGTGGTATGTGGGTTATCTTACCACCACTTTTTTCCCACCTACTATATATATGCCCTTGGCGAGACCTTCTGTGGAGTTGGTCTTGCGGAGCTGTGCGCCATTAATGGAGTATACGCCCACCGTGGCAACCTTGTCTGATGTCTCGATGCCGGCAAAGTCTATGCCCAGTGTCTCTGCGTCAACAAGTGGCAGTTCCTCCTCCGACAGTATAAGCCAGCGCTGCAGCAGTCCATTGCCGTCGTTGGCAAGGTTCAGGCCTGTGCTGCTTATGGTAGTGCCAGCAGTAAGACATGCCGGTGTCCAGTTGTTCAACTCGGGATGCAGAATCCAATACCCGCGCAACTTGTTCTCCGTCACATCCACGCGTCCCCTCATCATCTGCAGGTCATAGTTGTAGTTGGATGCTGTTGATGATGTGCTGCGGAACGCCTTGGCTGATGTGTCGTAAGACATGCGGTTGCCTGTGGCAGCGTTTGTCAGCTGATAGTACTGGTTCTTGGGATTGAACGAAACATACCATGCAGCACTGTCGTTGAGCGCGGCCTCGCTGGCAGTCATTTCCTTCATGGCAAGTCTGTTCACCTTGCTTTCGGTAAGATATTTGGTCAAGCGGCCACAGTCCTCCGATTCCGCCTTCAGGTAGTATTTCACACCTGTCTCAACCTCTTTGGCGTAGTATGGAGCACCATGATGCTTGTAGCTTGTCTCCAGTCCGTCCTCCGCAAGTGCCTGTATCATTAGACCGTTGCTGAGGTACAGCTCTACGGCGTGAGTATCCTCGTTGGCGCCGTTGATGCCAAATGGCCACATGTGCTGATAGTCGCCATGCAGTACGTCTGTAGTGTTGTTGTTCCAGAACTGTGCCACTGCAGCAGCCCTGTCACCGAGCCAGTCACCAGAGCCGAATGTGCCGCCTTGTGCACTTTGTTTTGATTTCCTGAGCGTGAACTGGCTCCATTGTCCACCAGCCCATGGTATTACGCCTACGCCGTGCAGCATCTCGTGCAGTAGGGTTCCTGTTGCCTGGTAGGCCGAGTTGGAGCCTACCCTTATCCATCCGCCATATGAGCAGTCGGCAGTGGGCACGCCTTCAACGAATCCTGCGCTTATGCGCACGTCCTTGATAGACGTAAGGTTGTTCCAGTAGTTCACGGCCTCTATGGTGGCGTTCTTTATCCTGTTGTATTGCTCATCAGTACCTCCGCTGCGTACCTCGTAGCTTATGGTTCCCTTTGGAATGGTGTAGAACATTTTTTGCTCACCATATGCTACAGAGCCGTCGGTAGACTTAACGAATGGACGGAAGTAGTATTGTGTGCCTGGCTCCAAGTCCTTCTTCCAGAAGATGGTTCCGTTCTTTGACAGCTCTTCCTCGTTTGCCTGGTCAGCTATGGTCGGCATAGGCGACTTGCTGTAGACGAAGCCCTTGGCGGCAATCTGAGATGTGGTAACACCGGTGACGGTCATTCGGGTAAATGCCATTGTGGCTCCGCGCAGATACCTGCTGTCTGCGTTTATCGTGACCTTCTGTGCCCAATTGTAGTTGTTTATGGCTGTGTTGAGGCTCAGCGAGGCATCGTTGAGATCCAACAGTGTGGCCTCTGCATTGTCTGCTACAGCCTTTGCCTTGTCAATGGCGTCTTTCAGTTCTGCCGCAGAGACACCTTCGCCGTCACCATACAGTCCTGTAGCTGTCTCCAGCAGTGTGGCAAGCTTATTGCGTTTGACTGTGAAGTCGGCATCGCCCAACGGGGTGTCACGGTATAGCTTTATCCAGTCCATGAAGACAACCGTGCTTGCAGCCTTGGTCGTAGAGAAGCCCGTATATATCTGTCCATCTGCTGTCTCCTCGATGGTGAACGTTATGGTGTCTGTTTTCCATTTATTCTCGGGAAATAGCCTTGTCGTGGATGACACGATGCCTTTCTTCGGCCTCCATTTGAGCTGTGATGTCACGGCCTCTTGACTTGTGGTGTTGAGGCTGGCGTTCACTATAGTGTACGTGCCTGGTGGAAGTGTTACCTCTTGAGAGAGTGTGTAGGTGGCTGTTGACTTAATACAGAAAGCAGCAAGCCCGCCTTCTGTCTCACCGTCATAGCCTTGTGCTGGCACGGCAGAGCCGTTGATGGTTGTCTTGGTTCCAATCTCTACTGTGGCCAGTACTCCTGCCTTGTTGGTTGTGGGAGTGATGAGAGTCCACCCGGCAGGAACAGAATTGGATGTAGGGACAATGTTGCCCTCGTCGCTTGCCGTATAGTCGAAATAGGTGTCAAAAGAGCTGTTTCGCAGATAGCCCTCTGTGATGTCGTAGATCTGTGCAGAAGCTGTCGCGTATATACCTGCTCCTGCTACTGTAAGAAGTAATGATTTGAGTTTCATAAGCGTTGATTGTAATAATGTGTAGTTTCTGTTATGTTAGTGCTTGTATCAAGATATTCGTAGGATTGTGCAAATATAGTCTAAAAGAATGGAAAAAACAAACAAGGTGCCTGTTATTTATTTTGTTTTTGGATAAAAACATGGCTGGTCTCAGTTTTTTTCCCTATTTTTGCACTATCGCACAATAACTTAAAACTCAAAATATGAAACTAACTAATCATTACCTGCTCATGGCTGCCACTGTTGCTGCAGCCATGTTGCTCAATCCACAACGTTGTTTGGCAGATGATGACCTTGTAGAGGCATACCAGTTTACCGCTACCACACTGACGGGTAGCTCAGTCAGCGTAATCCTTGCAAAGAGTGACGACAAGGAGGGACCGCGCATGTTACATAAGGATAGGGTATTCCGTCTCGACGGAAAGGAAATCAATGCATCCGACATTCAGTATATCCGTATTGCCAAGACCATGGTCAGCGCAATCAGGGAGATTGACGTACAGCCTGTGCCGCACGTCGACAACAATGTCTACAGCATCAACGGACAGCTTGTGCGCCGTAATGCCGATACCCTCGACAACCTGCCCAAGGGCATCTACATTGTAAACGGAAAGAAACACATCGTCAAGTAAATCATGGAGGACTGACTTATGAGAAGACTTCTACTTTCTGCCGTTGTCGCGGTTGCATCAGTCACAGCCGCCATGGCTCAGGACACTTTGTGGGTGCAGTACGACAACAGGTTTGCCGACAACAAGTTTTTTGCTCTCAGTTCCAAGGTTGACTCTGTGGAGTTCTGCCTGACGGGACTTAATATTGCAAATCCTTATCCAATATTGAAGTTGTACAACTCGTCGCTGACAAAGGGATATTCAGAGTACCGTATATCCTCTCTTGTCAATGCCGACTTGTCTGGCAGAGTTATGTTCCAGAACCCGGGCCGAATACTTTTCAAGCCCTCTTCCCTGTCGTCTCTCGACTTCATGAATGAGGCTTCGCAATGGTGCTTCAAGCGTTCCATGGAGAGCGAGCACTTCGTGGTGTTCTGGGAGAAAGGGTTTGGTGATGACCCCACAAAGGCTGCATCGGGCTATGCCTTCAACCCCAAGACCATGCTTAACAATGCGGAGAAGTATTGGGACAAGTATGTGGAACTGGGATTTATAACACCGGGAAAGTCAACTACCGACCAGTACAAGATAGAGATGTTCGCCAACTACACCTCTGACTGGGTTGCCAATGGCGCAGGCCAGGATTTCAAGGTTGGCACGCTAAATGTCAGCCCGTGGGCCATTGGCTCACGGGGCGGTTCTACCGTAGCACACGAGATTGGGCATACATTCCAGTATCTTGTGTCGTGTGACCTTGGTACCACCCACGGTTTCAACTATGGTTATGGTGCTGGTGCCTCCGGTGGCAACGGATGGTGGGAGAGCTGTGCTAACTGGCAGGCATACAAGTGCTATCCGGCAATGCAGTTTACCGATGGCGAGAACTTCGAGGGACATCTCAATTACCATCATCTGAACCTGCTGCACGAGGATTGGCGTTACCAGAACTGTTTCGTACACGACTACTGGTGCATGAAGCACGGGAACGACTTCATTGGCCGCCTGTGGCGCGAGTCTATAAAGCCCGAAGACCCTGTGGAGGCATACAAACGTCTTAACGGTCTCGACCAGGATGCTTTCTGCAACGAGCAGATGGAGGGCTACATGCGCATGGCGACATGGGATATCGACGGCGTGCGTGATGCTGCCAAGCACCGTATAGGCCAGCATGTCACTCACCTGCACCTCACTGCCGACAACGATGGCACCTGGGAGGTAGACTCTGCATACTGTCCGCAGAACTATGGCTATTCCATCATCAACCTCAACACCGTAGCACCAGGAACTGTCGTCAAGGCCAACTTCAAGGGCATAGCCGGAGCTGAAGGCTACAGGGCTATCAACGTCGACAAGGCCGGATGGCGTTATGGCTTCGTGGCCTATGCCAATGATGGTACCCGCACCTACGGCAATATAGAAAGTGCGGCAGACGGTGTCGCCACGCTTACTGTTCCCGAAGGCTGTACGCGCCTGTTCTTCGTCGTTATGGGTGCTCCCACAGAGCATTGGCGACATCCTTGGGACGACAATGCGTCGAATGACGAGCAGTGGCCTTATCAGGTGAGGTTTGAGAATACTGATGTGTATGGCAACTTCAATGAATATCCAGCCGACTATGTGCCACGCGACACCACTATATATATAGATGCTGAGCTTGCTGTAAGCAACTCCTATAGCAGTACCCGTGTGCAGTACGATATGGCTGCTGTATCTCAGGCTCTCGGACTCAGCACCAAGCAGATGCAGAGCGTAGGCAGAACGGCAACAGCCAATCCCCGCTTCGTGGGCATCGATGCCAATGGCACCATACATACCGGCACCACCACCAGCACGTCTTCGTCGACAGTCTTCGGTCATTGGTTCAACTCGGCAGGCAACGTCTGCAACTACGATGGCACCGCATATATCTTTGCCGAGTTCTATCCTGACAAGTACGGCTGTTATGTGGGTCAGTACCCCTCTCGCCTCACCAAAGGCAAGACATACACCATCAAGCAGGGTATACAATACCAGAAGAACGGCAAGTGGTATACGGCTACCATGGTCGTAAGGCTTAAGGCTGTATAAATATTGTCGGCCTGTATGTCTTCTTGTTGCCTTGTCAGCAATATAGGGAAAGAATAAAAAAAGCAGCGGAACCAGATAGAGGTTTCGCTGCTTTTTTTGTTCTATTGGCTGTTACAATCCTTTGCCTTTACCATCTTTATTGTTTCAAAGGATGGGGGTATTATTTCAAAAGATGCGTGAAGGTCTCTTACCTCGATGCCCAAAGCATGCTCTGGCCTGTAGCATTGGCAACTTGGTATACACCGCTCTCGTCAAGTGCTACGTCCATAGTCTGCCCGTTGAGGTTAAGCTTGATAGTGCCGTCGTTGTTGAAGCGGAATATCTCGACAACCTTTCCGTCCTGCATCTGTGACCAGGAGTCGTTGGTCTTGTCGTAGATGAATGCATATACCTCTCCGGTAGGAGCTTTTACCTCATAGCCGTTCTTCAGAGTCTTTACGGCATAGTATCTGCCGTCCTGTCCCATAACGTTGACTGATTTGCCAACATTCTGGGCCATTGGGTTGCTACCGCTCCAGAACTCGATAGTGTTCAGCACCAGTGCGTCAGCTGTCAGGCAGAAGACATGGGCTGGAGAGAGCACGAGGAAGAGTATCTCGTTCAGGAACTTGGAGTTTGTGGCACGGTTGTTCCAACTGGCGAACTTATTGAACATTGCAAAGGAACCCACGCATGAGTTTGTGAGCATAGCTCCGCACAGGAGCACAGCTGCTACGGTAAGTTTACTTTTTCTCATAGTCAAATAATTTGTATTTAATAAATAATGGTTGGTAAAGATAGAAATAATAGTTGATATTTTGCTCTCGTATAGAATTATTTAACTAATGTTTAGAACGTTTTCGATAAGTCAGATGAGCATGGCCAAGCCCTGCTTGGCTATGCCATGGCGAGAAAACGGCGGTAGTTATACCAACTATTGCCTATTACAATATCAGTACGGCCTCGTTTCCCTCGTTGAACAGCAGGTCGAGTATGGAGAGGTTGGGAAGGAAGCCGTGCTTGTGGCGGAATACCTGATAATAGGGCTGAGGCATAAAGTCATCATCAGGCAATGGGTGCTTTGGCCGTATGGTATCACGGTAGTCTCTGATGGCAGTCTCAGTAAGTTCTTCAACGTGGGCATAGCCTTCAGACAGCTGTATGTTGGGCGATATGTCAAGCAGCTCGCACATCTTGCACGTTATTTCCATATTGAAGTCGAGCAGGTATTTCCATTTCTTCTCAAAGAATGGGTGCAGGTCATCCTCATAGTATTCAAAGAACGGGCTCTCTCCGTAGGCTGATGCGAGAGCGTTCCAGTGCAGGTGCCGCCAGTTGCCGTGGTCGCTTATCATGGTATCCCTCATCAGCATCTTGCCGCTGGCGTTCCTTGCTGGTTCCACAGGCACCGACAGAACCTGTGTGCCCTGTGTGGCTGCTATGACGCATCTGTTGCGGTAAGTCTGCTTGATGAAGTTGTCGTATTGCTCTATCACGCACCTGCGGTATCTGAAAAGTTTCTGATACCACTGCACGGGGCCGAAATAGGTTGCAGAGAGTAGGGCTGTCTCCTGTGTGGGGAGCCATTTGTTGTCAGTCGTAGCCATCATGGTTGTATTTCGTCAAGCAGTCAGAACAGCTTCCATGCCTTGCCCTGCACCTCGTGTTTCTGAATGAGCGTCTCGCCATGCCCGGTGTCTATCAGGAAGGTATGGCAGTCGGTGCTCTTGCAGCGTTTGCAGCATTGCTCCGGTATTCGGTATCTTGTTCCTTTCACCGTTATGCTGTCGCCGGGCATCGCCTTTATGCGTCCTATGGTCTTCACCGTGTCTCCGTATACCACTATGTCTCCCCTGTCCGGGCTGGAGCAGAGCCAATGGAGCACTCCCACACGGTCGCCCTTCCCGACGTTGTCGTCCAGTCTCACGGGCACAGTGTAGATAGTGAAGACATAGGCGCGGATGACCATCATTACCGTAGCGGCCACCAGTAGCGCCAAAAGAGATTTAAGCGCCTGACGCATGTTCTACTGCCTGCGTGTCATTTTATATTGTCAACCAAATTAAACAGCCTTGACCAGCGTATGCCGCTGAAGCCATTGCGGTCGGGGTCGCTGGACCACCATATGAAGATAGGCTTGCCTACCACGTGGTCTTCGGGAACAAAGCCCCAGTAGCGTGAGTCGGCGGAGTTGTGGCGGTTGTCGCCCATCATCCAGTAGTAGTCCATCTTGAAAGTATAGCTGTCGGCAAGTTTGCCGTTGATGTATATCTGTCCGTTCTTTACCTCAAGGTCGTTGCCCTCATACACCTTTATAGGTCTCTCGTATATGGCGATGTTACTCATCGAGAGATGTATGCTCTCGCCCTTCTTTGGTATCCATACCGGACCGTAGTTGTCGCGTGTCCATCCTGTTACGGCGTTCATGGGGTATAGAGAGCCTGAGTATATGTCACGGTCGGTAACGGGGCGTACGGCCGATACTATCTTTCTCTTCTTCAGTTCTGCCACGGCCTTCTTTGTCAGAGGCATGTAGCCGTCAAACTGCTGCAGCAGGGTATCATTGAGCAGATAGTGGCTGTCCACATCGAAGCCATGAAGCCTTGACAGCGACTGCACGTCCTCGTTGGTTATTCCAAGCTCCTTGCGCAGGTCATCATACTGTATTGACAGGAAATCGGCTACCGACATGCCGTTCATCTTCACGAAGTATGTGTACTGCACGTTGTCCGGCTCCTTGTTGGGCTTGCCGTCAAGGTATACAATCTTCTCCTTTATCTGCAAGGTCTGTCCAGGCAGTCCTACGCATCTTTTTACGTAGTTCTCCCTTCTGTCCACGGGGCGTGAGTCAATGCTGCCGAACTGTACGGGGTTGTTGACGATGTAGTTGCGTCCCAGTGCGTAAGCGAATTTGTAGAAGTCGTATTGCTGGTCGGTATTGAGGTCTGCAATGGCCGGCGCATCGGGATTCATCTGTCGGAACAGGTCCTCGCCGAAGTCGTAGCACATGGTGTAGTAGTCGTTGGCAAAACGCTCCTCGGTGAGGATTGAGTCACCGGCAGGGTAGTTGAACACCACGATGTCGTTGAGCTTCACGTTGCCAAGTCCTTTCACCCTTCTGTAGTCCCACTGTGGAAACTCTATGTAGCTCTTGCAGTTGAATATGGGCAGTGTGTGCTGCGTGAGCGGCATGGTAAGTGGGGTCTGAGGTATGCGGGGGCCGTAGCTGATCTTCGATACAGCAAGATAGTCGCCTGTGAGGAGGCTCTTTTCAAGTGATGACGATGGAATGACGAAGTTCTGGAAGAAGAACAGGTGGATGAAGTACACTGCCACGAGTGCGAACACCAGGGCGTCTACCCACGACATTATGAATCTCACGGGGCCTTCGGCATCCTTCCACCACTGCCATCTTATCTTCTTGGTTATGTAAACATCATATATGAAAGGCACAACAAGCAGTCCCCACCAGCTCTCTACCCATAGCAGGAAGAGCAGGTAGAGGACGAGTACTCCGATGAATTTGGCCCACTGCACCTTCATGTTCAGTTTCTGTTTTCTCTTGTCTATCATAATATGTGTTGCTTTTTATTCTTAGAATTTGAACAGGTCGCTCGTAGTCAGCAATCCGTTGTGTGTGGCGGTATATTCTGCGGCAAGCACTGCGCCGAGTGCGAATCCCTTGCGCGAGTGGGCACTGTGGCAGATGGTGATGGTGTCGGCCTCTGAGTCGTATTCAATCTCGTGAATACCAGGCACCTCGTCACGTCTTATAGCGTCTATGACAACGTTCTCTGCAGTAGCCTCTTGTCCGGCCTCGTCCTTCTCTGGAGTCTCCGGCCATGTCACGGCTCCCTTTACCCATGATGTCTTCCTGTCGATATTGTCCACAATACCCTCTGCAAGTGTTATGGCTGTACCGCTCGGAGCATCAAGCTTGTGTATGTGGTGAGTCTCTGTCATTCTGACATCATACTGTGGAAAACCGTTCATTATCTTTGCGAGATATTTGTTTACGGCATCGAATATAGCCACGCCGATAGAGAAGTTGGAAGCCCAGAAGAGTGTCTGTCCACCCTCGGTACACATTCTCCTGACGTCGTCGCCATGTTCCTTCATCCATCCTGTGGAGCCGGAGACTACTTTCACGTTATGGCTGAATGCCTTTAGGTAGTTGCCATAGGCAGCCTGGGGTGCAGTGAACTCTATGGCCACGTCGGCCGATGCAAACTCTGGGGAATCGAAATCCTGCTGATTGTCAATGTCTATGATGCTGACAATCTCATGACCACGGTCCTTGGCTATCTGTTCTATCATCTTGCCCATCTTGCCGTAGCCTATCAGTGCTATCTTCATATTTGTATGTTTTTTACTTGTTCCAAGCTGCAAAGATAGTGCAATTTTTCGATTAACCGAAGAGAATACAAAGTTTTGTATTCTTGAGCAAGAGAAATTAACCAAAAAGAACTGTATGACAAAAGAAAATACCGCAAATGGTGGGATGTTTGTCTTTTTTTTATTAGCTTTGCATCAACAAAACGAAAGCCCCATAATCCAAATAATACTTCGGTGGGAATTTATAGAACCCGCCTTATATCCTACTGCTGATGGAGCAACTGCTACACTACTGCTGGAAACACAAGCAATTACCGCTCTACGGACTGGTCACTACCACAGGACAGGACGTTGAGATTATTGATGTCGGACTGCACAACCATGATGCAGGCCCTGACTTCTTCAATGCCAAGGTGAAGATAGGTGGAACCATGTGGGTGGGCAATGTTGAGATACACAGCAAGTCAGGTGACTGGTATCTTCATGGACATGACAAAGACCCTCGTTATGATAATGTCATACTGCACGTTGTGGAGAATGCAAATATGGATGTTAGGACGAGCAGCGGAAACCTGTTGCCGCAGGTTGTCATACACGTACCAGAACATATACGCGACAACTACCAGGAATTGTTGTCTACAGACAGCTATCCACCTTGCTATAAGGCCATCCCCGATATTCCTCGTCTCTCCGTGCACTCATGGATGAGTGCACTCGTTACAGAGCGTCTGGAGCGTAAGACCGAGGACATCAGGCAGAGGGTCGGCAGATGTGGAGGCTCCTGGGAGGATGCTTTTTTCGTTACCTTGGCACGCAGCTATGGTTTCGGCATCAATAGCGATGCATTCGAGACGTGGGCAGAGAACATTCCTCTTTCCTGCGTCGGGCATCATCGTGACGACATAATGCAGATAGAGGCTATCTTCCTGGGGCAGGCCGGACTGCTCGACCTTGCAGCCATGCCGGAGCGTTATCGTGAGGAAGCCTCAAAAGACAAATACTACAACAGACTTCTCTGTGAGTACAGGTATCTTGCCCATAAGTTCTCGCTAACGCCTATGAACCACACGCTGTGGAAGTTTCTGAGGCTTCATCCCCAGAACTTCCCCCAGATAAGAATCTCGCAGCTTGCCAGCCTTTATTTCTCACGCCGTGCCAGCCTTGGCAATATTCTCGGTTGCCAGACGGTCAAGGAGCTTGAGGCCGCTCTCTCTGCTACGGTGACTCCATACTGGCAGACACATTATAATTTCGGTCAGACAAGCAGCAAATCTTCCAAGACCCTTTCCCGCCAGTCGCTCCACGTGGTCATCATCAATGCTGTAGTCCCCATGCTATTTGCTTATGGCCGGTACAAAGGAAACGATGAGGTGTGTGCCCGCAGCTTCAGCCTGCTTGAGGAGTTGAAGGCCGAGCAGAACAACGTTGTAAAAATGTGGCACAACGCAGGGCTTGATGCCGCCAATGCGGCAGACTCCCAAGCCCTGATACAGCTCAAGAAAGTATATTGCGACCGCAAGGACTGCCTCCGTTGCCGCATAGGCTACGAATATCTCCGCAAGAGAACCAAGCCGCATCCCCAATAACATCTATCCATCCATCTATCTATCTATCTATCTCCTCTATCTTCTCTATCTTCTCTATCTTCTCTATCTTCTCTATCTCCTCTATCCCCCTATAAAAAACCTCCGCTTATGCAAAAATACATCTTTGAGACCCGCATAGAGGTCCGCGATTACGAATGTGACATCGAAGGAATTGTCAATAATGCCAACTATCTCCACTACATGGAGCACACCCGTCATCTGTTCCTGCGTCATGCAGGACTGAGCTTTGCCGATATGCACGCCAAGGGTGTTGATGCCGTTGTTGCCCGTATGAACCTTCAATACAAGGTGCCGTTGCGGTGCGATGACATCATGATATCCAGGCTCTGGATGGAGAAGCAGGGACTGAGATACATATTCCATCAGGACATCTTCCGTGAGTCCGACGAGAAGCTCTCATGCAGGGCTACCGTTGAGCTGGTATGTCTTGTCAATGGCAAGCTCGCCTCCAGTCCCGACTACGATAAAGCCTTTCAGCCCTTCATGCAATAACTACTCTGCCATATATGACAAACTCACCATATGCAACTGCGAGGACAAACGACGTTGAGGCCCTCAGCGCTATGATGCTCTCGCATATAAGCTTCTACAACATTGCAGGCTTGAACAGCCTATACCATGCGGCAGGCTCGGCAACAGCCGTCATGGAACACCACAATGACATCAGGCAACTTGTCCCTGAAGCCTCGCCACGGCTTGTGGAGACTTTCAGGAATATCGACGAGCACAGACGATGGGCTGAGGACCAGATGGCATGGGCTATAAGCAAGGGCATCACACCGCTGCCACTCAACTCCGCAGACTACCCGCAGAGGCTTAGGGAATGTCCCGACGCTCCCGTGGTGCTCTATTACATGGGCAATGGGCAGCTCAATGCACAGAGGGTGATATGTATTGTTGGAACTCGCCATTGCACCATCTATGGCAAGGACCTTGTGGCGGCGTTTGTCAGAGATTTGAGCAAACTGTGTCCGGGCATCCTTATAGTAAGCGGGCTGGCATATGGAGTCGACATTTGTGCTCACCGCAACGCCCTTGCCGAAGGACTGCCCACTGTAGGAGTCCTTGCTCATGGCTTGGACACCATCTACCCGTCCAGCCATAGGGAGACAGCTGCGGAGATGCTGCGGGAAGGAGGACTGCTCACAGAATATCCCTCAGGCACCAATGCGGACAAGATGAACTTCGTAAGGCGCAACCGTATAGTGGCTGGAATGAGCGATGCGTGCATACTGGTTGAAAGTGCAGAGAAGGGTGGGGGACTCATAACCACAGATATTGCCAACAGCTATGGCCGTGAGGTGTTTGCCTTTCCCGGATATGTTAACGCAGAGTACAGCAAGGGATGCAACAATCTCATTCGTGACAACAAGGCCGGGCTGATAACGTCGGCTGCCGATTTCGTAAAGGCCATGGGGTGGGAGAGTGATGCCGTGTTGCAGCAGGCTAAGAGCAAGGGAATAGAGAGGCAGCTCTTCCCCGACCTAACAACAGAGGAGGCACGGGTGGTGGCAGTGCTCGAGAAGACCAACGACCTGCAGATGAATATGCTCTCAAACATGTCGGGCATTGGTATCGGTCAGCTCTCGTCGCTGCTCTTCACGCTGGAGATGAAAGGGGTCATCAAGACGCTGGCTGGTGGAGTGTGCCATCTGTGCCAGTAAAAAACTGTTGATAAAATGTCCTGTTCTCACCTTTTTGCTGTATCTTTGCATCCGGATATAAGGAGAAAGACCACCTCAAAACTCATATGACAGAAGACTTTGACATACATGAGCAGCGGTTTGGTAAGGGCGAGAAGGAATTTGAGAACGCTCTTCGCCCATTGCGTTTTGCTGACTTCAACGGTCAGCAGAAGGTAGTGGAGAACCTTGAGATTTTTGTTGAGGCTGCCAAATACCGCAGGGAGCCTCTTGACCATACCTTGCTCTATGGCCCGCCGGGCTTGGGCAAGACAACGCTTAGTAATATCATCGCCAACGAGCTTGGAGTAGGATTTAAGATTACCAGTGGGCCTGTTCTTGACAAGCCTGGAGACTTGGCGGGAATTCTCACTTCTCTCGAACCCAATGACGTACTGTTTATAGACGAGATACACCGTCTCTCGCCCGTTGTCGAGGAGTATCTGTACTCGGCAATGGAAGACTACCGTATTGATATAATGATAGACAAGGGGCCTTCGGCACGCAGTATCCAGATAGACCTGAACCCCTTTACGCTTGTTGGCGCAACTACCCGTAGCGGTATGCTTACGGCACCACTAAGGGCGAGGTTCGGAATAAACATGCACCTCGAATACTACGACCCTGACACACTCTGCAAGATTATCCGTCGCAGTGCCATGCTGCTAAAGGTGCCAATACATGACGAGGCGGCAATGGAGATTTCCCGTCGCTCACGCGGTACGCCACGTATCGCCAACTCCCTGCTCCGCAGAGTCCGTGACTTTGCACAGGTGAAGGGCAACGGCACCATAACCTCTGACATTGCCAGTATGTCTCTCCGGGCATTGAATATCGACCGTTACGGACTTGACGAGATAGACAACAAGATACTTCTTACCATCATCGACAAGTTCCGTGGCGGACCTGTTGGTGTATCTACCATTGCCACAGCCATAGGCGAGGACCCCGGCACCATAGAAGAAGTCTATGAGCCATTCCTCATCATGGAAGGCTTCGTCAAGCGCACGCCTCGTGGACGCATGGCAACGCCCTTGGCCTATCAGCACATGGGCCGCAACCAGTTCTCTGGCAGCGGTGTCGAGCCTTCGTTGTTTGATTAAGGGGGAAAATCTCTAAGTTGTAAGGTTCTTGCCTTTGCTCTATCTTCTCTATCCCATCTGTCTCCTCTATCCCGTCTACCTCCTTATAGCCCAAACTCCATAGCAGCTTATCAGAATGAAGCATATCAGTGGGAGGCAGAAAGATACATTCACTGCTGGCATACCGAAGAGAGTTCCCTGATCGATGATTAGTCCCTGCAATGGGGGCATCAAAGCTCCACCCACTATCGCCATGACGAGGAAAGATGCACCGAGGGTTGTGTCCTGAGAATCAACCTTTTCCAGTGCAATACCGTAGATTGTCGGGAACATTATCGACATAAAGAGGCTTATCATCACGAGGCTGTACAGTCCGGCCATGCCCTGTATCACAACAGTACCTAAGGTGAGTATGCTTGCGCACACGCCGAAAATGGCAAGCATATTCCTTGAGTTCACATACTTCATGATTGCCGTTCCAGCGAACCGTCCGCATAGAGACAGGCTCATTGCGCAGATGTTATACATCTGGGCTGTTGCCTTGTCGATGCCGAGATTGTCGGCATACTGTATGATGAATGTCCACACCATAATCTGTGCTGCAACGTAGACTACCTGCGATATCACTCCATATCTATATAGCCTGTTGTGCCAGAGGTTTGATAGCGTTATGCCAATCGGACGGGTGACGCCATTGTCGTTCTGTTGCTCGCCGTGCGTCTTGGGCATGCGTGTTAGCGCAATGACGACAAACATTACCGTTACCACTATGCCAATGGCCACGTATGGATCCCTGATAACAGCCAGGTCATGCAGTCTGATATTGGCTTTCTCCATCTCGCTCAGCGTTCCGAAGATTATCTGTCCGGCCTCGTCACGTTTGTCGGAGAGCAGGTTGGGCAGTACTATCATCGATGCTATGGCCATTCCCGATAATGAGCCTACGGGATTGAAAGCCTGTGCCAGGTTTAGCCGTCGCGTAGACGTGCTCTTGTCGCCCAACGACAGTATATATGGGTTGGCTGTTGTCTCAAGGAATGCCAGTCCGAAGGTCAATATGTACAGTGACACGCAGAAGAACGTGAAGCTCTGGCACTCTGCTGCGGGGATGAAAAGAAATGCTCCCGCCGCATATAGCCCCAGACCGAGCAGTATACCGCCCTTGTAGCTGTGCCGCCTTACGAACAGGGCGGCAGGTATGGCCATGGTGGCATATCCGCCATAGAAGGCAAACTGCACCATCGACGCCTTGGCTGCCGACAGCTCCATAAGTGTCTGGAATGCCGCCACCATGGGGTTTGTGATGTCATTGGCGAAGCCCCACAGGGCAAACAATGATGTTGTCAGTATAAACGGAATGATGAACTTTCTATCTACAAGTTTCGTTTTCATTATTAAGAGTTTATTGTTATATCTTCTTTTCCCTCCCATACTCCGATGGCGACACACCGACAATGCTCTTGAAAGACTTTGCAAAATGCGAGTATTCAGAAAAGCCGCAGTCGAAGGCGACATTCTTTAGAGGTATGCTCTTGTTGTCCTCAATCATCTTCATGGCCTTCCTTATCCTTAAGTTCATGATGAAGGTGTTGGGAGTGATGTCTGCCACTGCCGTCAGCTTGCGGTGCAGCTGTCTGGCATTCATGTTGAGTTTCTCGGCCAGTGTAGACACTGATACCACCTCGTATCTCTCCAGCATGGCGTATATATAATCCGTAGCCTTGTTCAGGAAGGCATCTGCCATCTCCATGGTAGCCATTGCCTGACGGTCATCCGCTACAACCGTTATGTCCTTGATGTCCTTGCCTGCTGCCTTTGCCTGAGAGTACTTATGTCTGAGCACTTGTCTTTGCTCCAGCAGTTTTGCTACTCTCAGCCTCAGCTCGTCAGCATTGAAGGGCTTCGGCAGATATGCGTCAACGCCTGCCTCCAGTCCTTTCAGCTTGTCTGCCTCTGTAATCTTGGCCGTGAGCATTATCACGGGTATATGGTTAACCTCCTCGTTGGCCCTAATCTTTCTGCACATCTCCAGTCCGTCCATCTCTGGCATCATCAGGTCAGATACTATCATGTCGGGTATCATGCTGATAGCCTTCTTCAGACCGTCGTTGCCGTTGACGGCATATGCCACGTCGTAGTCGGCAGACAGCTGTGAGCCAATGTAGTTGGCCACGTCCTTGTTGTCCTCTATTACCAGCACCACCTTACGCTGTTGGTTGCCCTGCATACCCTCTTGTAGGTCTTCCTGCATGTCTGCTTCAGTGCTGTTGCCATTGTCGAGTCCTGCCATGGCTTCAGTCTTGGCCTGTGCCATATCGTAGTTTGCGGGATTAAGGTTCCGCACGCCCTTCACAGCTTTTCTTACAGGTATGGTCAGTGTAAATGTTGAGCCCTCGCCTTCTGTACTCTCCACGGTAATCTTGCCCTCTAAGGAGTCGGCAATCTGTTTCACCAAGGCCAGTCCGACACCTGTGCCCTTGTTTCCTGTTGTTGACGAGTAGAAAGGCTTGAAGATATTATTCTTTTCCTCCTCGCTCATGCCTTTGCCGGTGTCGGTCACAGCCAAGGTCAGCTGCTTACCGTCCGATGCCGTCTTTATTGTGATTTGTCCACCTGTGGGAGTGAATTTGAGAGAGTTCGACAGCAGGTTGCTCACCACCTTATTTATATAGTCGGGCACAAAGTCAATGTCTATATTCCCCTGCGCCTCTACGGCCAGTTCTATGCCCCTGCTTGCGGCATAGTCGTTGAAAGTCTCTGCAATCATCTTCACCTGAGCAACGATATTGCCATGCCGCCAGTCGGGCTCACCCACTCTTGATTTGATTTTTGCTATGTCTAACAGCTGCGTTACCAGTCTCAGCAGACTGTTGCCATGCCGGTAAATAGCCTCGCACTTGCTTCGCCATTCCTCATTGTCGCTCTTTTCCTTCATCTCGCCGCTCAGTCCGAGTATAACGGTCAGTGGTGTCCTGAACTCATGGGTAATATTCGTAAAGAAGTCTTCCCTCATCCTGCTTGCCTCCTGCAGGGCTTTCATGCTTGCGGCTTTTATGCGCTGCACGTAGGTCATCAGTCCCACTGACAGAACAGACACCATCAGCAGTATCACTCCTCCCCACAGCCAGAAGGTGCTGCGGCTTTTTTCCGCTTTCAGCTCCGACTGTGTCCTTGCCAGTATCATTCCATGCCGCCTTCTCTCTATTGATATTCCTATGTTGTGAATGCGGTTGTTCTTGTCCTGGTCCATGATGCTGTCCTCCATGGCCTGGGCTTTCTCATACCATCTCAGAGCCTCACGGTAGAGTCCCTTGCTGTTGTCCATCCTGTAGTGCAGAGTGTAAATCTCGCTCTCATGTTCTCTGGAGTTGAGGCCCTTCATCTCTTTGTCCACCTCCTTTAGCCATGCCTCCGCCTCAGCCATGTTGCCCGTGTCCAGTCCGAGCTGTACCAGTGCCATCATCGGCTCCAGTGTGTGCCATTTGTCCTTCGAGTCCTTGATAAGCTCATATGCTGTCATATATTCCTGCCGTGCCATGTCATATTCTTTTGCCTGTTCGTGCAGGTTGCCGAGATAGGTGTGGCAGAGCGATAGTCCCAGCGTGTTGCTGTCCTTCTCGTTCATCTTCAGTGACATCTCGTAGTATCGTCTGGCCTCCTTGTAATTTCCCTGTGCGTTGTATATGGCACCAATGTTTGCGTAGTTGATAGCCTGTCCCGTTGCGCTGCCAAGTTCCCTTTCTCCTGCTAATGCCTGTCGGAATGCGCTGTCGGCACGCATATAGTCTTTTATGGTAAGATATATATTGCCCAGTCCGTTCAGTGACACAACCCTGTTTTTCCTCATGGTTCTGCAAGTGTCGGCAGACTCCTCGCACATCCTCCATGCCTCGTAGTGGTATTCCTGTGCTATGTCCAGCATTCCCATCCGTCGGTAGTCGGTACCGATGTTGTTCAGAGCCTGTACCCACTCGCACGTGTCGCCGGTGCTCTTGGCCAGCGTCAGTCCGTCGTTGTGCAACATTAGAGCCTCGTCATACCGTCCTTCGTCTCTCAAGCACTTTCCTCTGTTGCGGAGCGACACCAAACTGTCGGTGAATTCGTGCGTTTTCGCGGCATTAGAGTTTTTTTCCTCACCACAGGACATATTTGTCATTGCAAGGCATATCAACCCTGCTTGTAGTATCTTTGTAGCCGCCATCCTTGTCATCTTTATATTGATTAGTATGTATAAGTATCGTAAATCCAACTCTGTTCTATATAGCCGGAGGTATTGCCCACCTATGATTCTTGCCGTGAGGCCGTTGTCGTCCAGTACACACCCCTAAGCTGGAGATGATCCTGTGGCTGCTGATGCAAAATCTCCATTTTATCGTGTTGTTGTTTTGTGCAAAGATAAGAAAAAAGTAAAAAAGTGAAAAGAAATATGGTGAAAATTACCATGAATGTAAAAAAATACATATTAAATTGTTCCATATTGTCCGAAATAGACGTATTGTTGTCCGAAACTGCCATGTCGGTTGGCATTTATTGTTTTATCTTTGCACTGAAAATGCATATTTTAGTTATTACCCAATTATTCACTGCTGTCAAGTGTGGCACCAGACTATCTCACGAATGGAAACTAAATAGCCAAGGTTACTATTGCCAACGGCGTGGTCATCTGAAAGATGGAGGCAAGAAACCGCTAATACTCATTATTTTGAGGCCGTTGCCCTCTCTGTAGAGCAGGGCAACGGCCATTCTCTTTATTATGGGTCATCCGACATTTCGAGTGATTACCATTTATAGCAGTGTGCTCTGTATTTGTTACCTTTATTGCCGATAAGGTTACAAATCTTGTCTGTGGCGTATTCATATTTGCGGTTCATGCTATATCTCGAGTGACA
>SAMEA3663023__coassemble_841_pt1 | contig 29666 bp, 13 predicted proteins | sample SAMEA3663023__metabat2_low_PE_013 | metagenome-assembled genome bin SAMEA3663023 (sample SAMEA3663023) | pig gut metagenome | biome: pig gut; feature: pig-associated habitat; material: faeces | place: France | collected 2012
ACAAGCCAACGACTCGTGCTACTCTTATCATTACCATACGTGATGTTTTGTGGCAGGAACTTCCAGAGAGTTATAGCGAAGAAAGTATAAACTACTACCGAGATACAATCTATAACTATGTTAGTCAAAGATATGGTGGTGTGGCCTAAAACTAAGAATGGACGAAAATAAATCGGCTCGTTATCATAGGAAATGGCTTTGATATGGCTCATGGCCTCAAAACCAGTTATATGGATTTCATAAACTGGTATTGGGAGCAGAGATTGTCAGCACTTTTGACAGAGAATACATCAAACTGTACACCCTATAAAATAATCCAGGGTGTCGCTACGCTCTACCTTGGGCTATGTGCTTTTGCGCTTACAGCGCGATAGTATGTTTGGCGTCAACAGTCGCCTGCTGCAGTCAACACTGAAAAATGGGCACCAGCAATAGCCGTTGGCCATGCTGATGCCCATATATATAATAAGGTATAGCCTCGTGGGCTCTTAGCCCTGCGTGCTTTTAGTCGATGTCGCTGATGTGGTCGAGAGAGTCGTTGAAGTCTCTTGGCTCACGGCGTGCCATTGGGTCATGATACTCGTCGTTGTTTCTGTGCTCGAAACGGCGTGGCTGCTGACGGCGCTCCTGTGGCCTGTCGCTATGCTCCTCACGACGTGGACGGCGCTCTCCTCTCTCCGGACGTGGACGGCGCTCGCGCTCCACATATCCCTCGGGCTTCGGTATGAGCACCTTGTGCGAGAGCTTGTACTTGCCAGTCTTGGGGTCAATCTCAAGCAGCTTGACATTAATCTTGTCACCCTCCTTGATGCCTGCCTCCTCGACGGTCTCCAGACGCTTCCAGTCAATCTCGGAGATGTGCAGCAGGCCATCCTTGCCCGGCAGTATCTCTACGAAGCATCCGTAAGGCATGATGGAGCGTACTGTTCCCTCGTATACCTCACCGACCTCGGGAACTGCAACGATAGCCTTAATCTTGGCCAGGGCAGCATCAATGCTCTCCTTGTTGGGTGCGCTTACCTGCACCTTGCCTACGCCGTCAATCTCGTCGATGGTAATGGTAGAGCCAGTGTCCTCCTGCATCTGCTGGATAATCTTTCCGCCCGGGCCAATAACAGCACCGATGAACTCCTTCGGTATCTCGAAGGCAACGATGCGCGGTACCTGTGGCTTCATCTCGGCACGTGGCTCAGAGATAGTCTCGAGCATCTTGCCGAGGATGTGCTCACGGCCAGCCTTAGCCTGCATGAGCGCCTTCTCCAGAATCTCGAAGCTCAAGCCGTCGCACTTGATATCCATCTGTGTAGCTGTAAGACCGTTGCGTGTACCAGTGGTCTTGAAGTCCATGTCGCCAAGGTGGTCCTCATCGCCAAGGATGTCGCTGAGGATGGCGTACTTGTCCTCTCCCGGGTTCTTGATAAGACCCATTGCGATACCCGAAACAGGGTTCTTCATTGGAACACCGGCATCCATGAGTGCGAGCGTGCCTGCGCAGACAGTAGCCATGGAAGAGGAGCCGTTAGACTCCAGTATCTGGCTTACAAGGCGCACGGTGTATGGGAAGTCGGCAGGTATCTGTCCCTTCAGACCACGCCATGCGAGATGGCCATGGCCAATCTCACGACGGCCTACGCCACGCTGGGCCTTAGCCTCGCCGGTACAGAACGGTGGGAAGTTGTAGTGAAGGAGGAACCTCTGGTAGCCTCTGTCGAGAACATCGTCAACGAGCTTCTCGTCGAGCTTGGTACCAAGCGTACATGTAGAGAGGCTCTGTGTCTCGCCACGTGTGAAGATAGAACTTCCGTGAGGCATTGGCAGAGGAGACACCTCGCACCAGATAGGACGGATGTCAGTGGTCTTACGTCCGTCGAGGCGGATGCCCTCGTCGAGGATGCAACGGCGCATGGCGTCGCGCTCCACGTCGGCATAGTATCTCATGGCCTCGGCATGCTTCTCCTCAAGCTCGTCGGCTGTAAGGTCGGCATGTGCCTCGTCATACTTGGCAAGGAAGTCGGTGATAATCTTCTCGAAAGCCTCCTGACGCTCCTGCTTGGGCAGGGCAGCCTTGGTGGCCTCGTATGCTGGAGCATACAGCTCATCCTTAATCTGCTGGCGCAGCTCCTCGTCGTTCACCTCGTGGTCGTAGGTCCTCTTCACGTCGGTGCCGAGCTCCTTGGCCAGCTCCTCCTGAAGAAGGCACATGGGCTTGATAGCCTCGGCAGCAGCCTTGAGCGCGCCGATGAGGTCCTGCTCTGACACTTCCTTCATCTCGCCCTCAACCATCATGATATTGTCCTTTGTGGCACCAACCATGATATCCATGTCGGCCTCCTTCATCTGCTCGAAGGTAGGATCAATGACATACTCGCCATTGACGCGCGCTACGCGCACCTCGGAGATGTAGTACTCAAAGGGAATATCTGAACAAGCCATGGCTGCCGAAGCGGCGAACCCTGCCAGTGCGTCTGGCTGGTCTACACCATCAGCGGAAAGAAGCATCACCTGCACGTATACCTCTGCATGATAATTTGATGGGAACAGCGGACGGAGCGCACGGTCAACGAGACGTGAGGTAAGAATCTCGTTGTCGCTGGCCTTGCCCTCACGCTTTGTGAATCCACCTGGGAAACGTCCTGCGGCAGCGTACTGCTCGCGGTAATCAACTTGCAAAGGCATGAAATCTGTACCCGGAACTGCGTCCTTAGCTGCACAAACAGTTGCGAGCAGTACGGTGTTGCCCATTCTCAGGACAGCAGCACCATCGGCCTGTTTTGCAACTTTTCCGGTCTCAATCGTGATGGTTCTTCCATCAGGCAATTGAACTGTTTTCGTAATTACGTTCATCTAAAAAACTTAAACTTGTTGTTTTTATCAAACATCTAAAAAAATAAATCGTGCAAAGATACCTAATTTATAATTAATAAAAGAATATTGCCGTTGATAATTTTACTTTATTTCTGCCTTTTAACGCTTTTTGGGGAGACTGTAAGAGTTGGAGGAAGAATAACACACAGATAGAAAGGCCCGCAAGGGGCAAACGAAAAAAACGGTTTAGTCGGGAAATACTGTGTCAGCAGAGAAACACGGTTAGTGGCAAACACGAAGACAAATATATACCTCTTCCTAAGAGAAGGTTTATTACTTGTTTATGGCTTATCCGAAATATGGAATGATGCTTCATAGATTATTATTATCGAAGAGAGCCTGATATATCTGTCATAGCCAACGAATACGTTTGCATCCCTGATAAGGTTAATAACCTTACGCGCGAAAGGTTATTAACCTTACGGCCTTAAGGTTATTAACCTTATCAGCAATGAATACCATATACCCAGAGCACGCAAACATAAGTGGTAATCACTATAAATGTATGATGATCCTTGTATATCGCTTTGAAGAGGATGGTGTTTTATCTTGGTTTTTGTCTTCTTAATTGCCACTAACTGTGTTTCTATGCTGGCACATGGTTTTACTGGTAATCCAAAAAACGATAGTTTTGTTTTGATATTCCACTCATTTATCGTAACTTTGTCGCAAAATAAACAAAACAAAAGAAAATGAAGTTATCAGGAATACTTTCTACCTTTGCCGTTGTGGTGACATTGATGGCCAGCACATCATGTTCCGACAAGAAATTTGATGTCAGCGGCAACATCACCGACGCAAAGGACTCACTACTCTATTTCGAGAACATGAGCCTCAACGGAGCCGTAGTTGTAGACTCCGTAAGACTGGACGAGGACGGATCGTTCGATTTCTCCGTCAATGCCCCTGAGGCTCCGGAGTTCTATCGTCTCCGTATAGCAAACCAGATTATCAACATTGCCGCTGACTCCATCGGCGAGGTTGCAGTGAAAGCCTCCTACCCTACCATGGCAACGGACTATGAGGTGACAGGCTCTGACGACTGCTCGAAGATAAAGGAGCTCGCCATCAGGCAGATGGCCCTGCAGGCCAATATCAACGGCATCATAGCCAACCGCACTTTGGACGCCGACCACGTTCGCGACTCCATCCGTACTGTTCTTGCCGTATACAAGGAGCAGGTGAAGAACGACTACATCTTCAAGGAGCCCATGAGGGCATACAGCTATTTCGCCCTGTTCCAGACGGTGGCCCTGGGCTATGACGCAGCCTTGATATTCAATCCACGCAGCAACGAGGACGACGTAAAGGTATTCGCCGCCGTGGCAACAAGCTGGGACACATACTATCCGAAGGCCGAGCGCGGGCTGAACCTGCACAACATAGCCATAGAGGGACTGAAGAACATCCGCATTCTTAAGGCAGAGCAGGCGCAGACCGTCGACCCCTCGAAGGTGGAGTATACTGGCGTGATAGACATTGCCCTGCCCGACAACAAGGGAAACATACGTAGGCTTACCGACCTGAAAGGCAAGGTGGTGCTGCTCGACTTCCATGTCTTCGCAACCAAGGAGAGCACCGCCCGCATCATGCAGATGAGGGAAATCTACAACAAGTACCATGCGCAGGGATTTGAGATATACCAGGTGAGCGTAGACCCTGACGAGCACTTCTGGAAGACAAGCGTGGCAGCATTGCCATGGGTGAGCGTGCGCACTCCAGACGGCCCCAATGCCCACGAGCTTGGAAGCTATAATGTCAGGGAACTGCCAACATACTTCCTCATAGACAAGAACAACGTGCTGCAGAAGCGCGACGTACAGATAAAAGATCTTGAGGCAGAGATTAAAGCCCTGCTCTAATCCTGTTTAGGTTGGTTCTATTAGACACCATGCATCCACTACACAAATTCCTCTACTGCCCATGCTGCGGCAGCGACCAGTTTTATGTGGCAACGGTGAAGAGCAAGAAGTGCGGCAACTGCGGGTTCGAGCGGTTTATGAACCCCAGTTCTGCTTTCGTAGCTTTCATCCGCGACAGCCAAGGACGCATCCTCGTGGTACGCCGCGGCGAGGAGCCTGCCAAGGGAACCCTTGACCTGCCAGGTGGCTTTGCCGACATTGGCGAGACCGCCGAGGAGGGCATAGCAAGGGAAGTTATGGAGGAGACCAACCTCACCGTAACCTCTACGAGATACCTGTTCTCGTTGCCCAACACCTATCATTATAGCGGCATAGACATACCCACGCTCGACATGTTCTTCGAGTGTAGCGTAGAGAATACCGACCCACTAAAAGCAATGGACGATGCCGCAGAGTGCATGTGGATAGCACCCGCCGACATCGTCGCAGAAGAGTTTGGCCTGAACAGCATACGCAAGGGAGTTGAGAAAATGTTGCAGGAAGAGAGGTTGTAGGGGAGCTAACTACATAAGGTTTTATATATCACATGCGCGCTGTAAGCGCAAAAGAACATAGCCCAGGGTAAAGCGTAGCGACACCCTGGGCTATGTTCTTTTGCGCCTACAGCGCGTGATCATCGATTATCTCTGCATTAACTTGCGCACTGTGCCGTCAGAGTATTTTACGACATTGATGCCTTTGCCTATAGCCTTGCGCTGCGTTCCGCTTACGGAATATACTGCTACTGGAACAACATCGCCAACGTTAACTCCCTGAACTGATGTTGAGGGACCCGTCACCCTGACCTCGTCAAGGAAGAACCTCTTTGACGGGAGGAACTGTATTCTCACAGCGCCATGACCCGTGATGGTCGTTGTATATTCCGTCCACTCGCCCGTAGACATGGTGAATGTGGCCGGCACGACCGTAGCCCCCGTGCTTGCGAAAAGCATAAGTGCCGTATTGTCGGAGTCCCAAGGAACAGCGCGGAAAGTCAGCGTCGCCTTACCGTCGACAACAAATTCCGGAGTAGTGACCGAGCCGGCAATGCTCGATGAACCGAACTTCGCACACTTGTTGGCACCAAAAGCCTTCTGACTCTCCCATCCGTTATTGTCGGGTAGGAAACTTGCGATACCCACTTGTGAGCTTCCGCCATAAATGCCATCAGTACCTCCTATGCCGTCGCAGCCATCAAACGACTCGTAGAACAGCACATAGTTATTGTCATCGCCACTGCCTCCACCATCGTCATTGCCATCGCCACCCTCAGAGACAGCATTTTCTCCAAAATACATGCTGGCGGTACCATCTTTGGCGACAGCAATGTTCCTTATAGCGACATCCATATAGCTGTCTCCGTCGGCATTGGCGGTATATAGTGCGTTTGAGGGCACAGACAGCCGCGTCAGGCTGTCGTTGCCGTTATACGGGTAGGGGTCTCCATAGTAAGTGGTCTTGGAGTATGAGTAATTGCGGGAGTTGAAATAGCTCTTGTCATCATCGTTGTCGGCGTGTATCAGCGTAACCCTCTGATGACTGTTCGTAATTCCGGAATAAGAGTCACGCCCCGTAGTATTCACAAGATTGTAGTACCATATATTCTCATCGTAGTCGACATGCAGCACCAGCACACCACTGGCAGGCAGAGCCGCATCCCATGCCACTCTCTGACGGTTCTCGACAAGGAAATACTCATCTGGGTTTCCGCTGTTTACCAACATATACGCATCACCGTCCTCGGCAAGAGGTGCCACGCCGCTAACCGACAGCTCATCGCCCTTGCTGACAACAATCGGCGACAGCCATCCGCAAACCATTCGCTCATAGCTTGAGTAGCCCGCCGGAGTATATCCGTTGTCATTGTATGTACCAGAGTCCATGAGATCCCATGGTCCCATACCGAAGTTGCCTGAATAGTTGATGTCGTACATATCGGGCAAGCCCATGCAATGGGAGAACTCATGGCACATTGTTCCTATACCGCCAATCTTCCCAGTTCCGTTAAGCTCCGAGCTGCATGCATAAGTATCTATAATGACACCATCGAGCATCTGCGGCGATGTTATCGACGAGCCAGACAATGCCCATTCGTGTGGCCATACTGTAGACTCCTTGTTGTAAGTGTCGGCCTCGCCATAGCCTGCATACAATATATACACCTGGTCGACATAGCCGTCGCCATCCCAGTCATAGTCGGCAAAGTTCACCTCGGCATCCGCAGCCTTACAGCCCTCCACGACCATCATCTCTGGCCTAAGGTCGTTGCCCCAACTGTCATTGGCACCATAGTAGGCCATGTTGTTGGCAAGCTTCACAGGCCCTATGACATCGAAGTCAAGCTCGAAGGCGCCACGGCTCTGCGAAAGGAAATAGTCCTTCACCGAGCCATTGAAATCTCCTTCCGCAAATGAAATCTCGTTGGCTATTCTGCTAAATTGCTCCTTAGGATTTGCTGTTGTGAAGCTTACGTCAGTATATTCCACGAGTATCACGATGCCCTTTTTCTTTCCCTCGAAGGTTCCCTGTGCGGCATTGGCAGCCAGTTTCTTTGCCCTTCTCTGGGCGGTGGCCTCCGTCCGCGCGCGCAGCCGTGCCTTGCTCTTGGCCATCTCTTCTTCACTGGCCAGCCTGTAAAGTCCCTGAGCATCGTCAGGAACATATCTGTTGCCCAACGAGTCCACCCAGAAATGCAGATGTTCGTCACCAGCAAGGCTAACCTTTACCGTAGAGCCATCAGTCAAAGTCACAAACTTGCTTACTCCCCTTTTGGCCGGTATTGCCATTACTGCCAGCATGGAGAAAGCCAGCAGCAATGTTGTGACAAATCTTCTTGTCTTAGTCATAATTCAAAAGTAAGTCTCATATTAGGATTATAATCACCATGGTGAGTCAAGAAAGTCACCATGGTGAATATGGAAAGACACCATGGTGAGCAATGACATTCACCTAAGTCTTTACAGACATTCAGCGAGGTATATCTCCGAGTGCCTTACTTGGCGTTGATTTCCTTGAGCAGGCGGTCGGCATGTCCCCACTTGTCCATCATGAAGATGACATATCGGATGTCGACGCCGATGCAGCGTGCCAGACGGCTGTCGAAGTTGATGTCCGATGACAGGCTGTCCCAGTTGCCGTCGAAGGCAAGACCTATCAGGTTGCCGTTGCCGTCGAACATTGGTGAGCCTGAGTTTCCTCCAGTAATATCGTTATTGGTGAGGAAGCAGAGCTGGAACTTGCCCGTAACAGGGTCGGTATATGCTCCGTGGTCGGGAGCAGAGAGCAGCTCGCGCATGATGGGCTCAGCCTGATAGTCGATGATGCGGTCGCCCTTGTCCATCTTCTCCACAATGCTCTCAGCAGTGGTGTAATAGCCCGATGGCTTGTCGCCGAGCATGAAGCCTCCCACCTGTCCGTAGCTCAGGCGCATGGTGAAGTTGGCGTCGGAGTAATGGGGCATATCCTCCTCCATGCGCAGCTTGGCTGCACAGAGGAACTTCTCCATATTGGCAATGCTGTCGCTTGTCCTCATGATGTTGTCGCGGAGCATGCTACGTATCTCGAGCATGTCCAGTCCGAGCTGTACGCCCGGGTCCTTGAGATAGCTCTTCCTGTTGACGTAGATTTTCTCCTCGCTCTTCATCAGGAACGAGTTCTTGTAGAGATAGTCCACATATTTAGTATAGTCGCCGCCAAACTGGGTATCGATGGTGGCATAGAACTTCGGGAGATATTTCTGTGCCACATGCTCCCTGTAGTTCTTCAGCAATACAGCAAATACCTCCTTGTCAAGTGCCTCATCCCACTCGTCGCTGTTGTCGCTGAACAGTATATACTGCTTCGACTTCTTGTTCTTCGGTCCCATCACCTCCATTCGGTCGAGAGCCATTGCGCGGGTGCAGAACTCATTGGTGCGGCGGAAAGTCTCGCTCCAGTACATCATAGCCTTCACATCCTCGAAGCGCAATTCGTAGAGCTCCTTCATCTTGTCGAAGTCGAGCTTGCCCTTGAGATACCCCGTAGAGTCCTGGTAAGCCTTAATCCGTGCCTCGTACGCACGCTTCTGGTTGACGATGCCTATGGAGTCGATGCACTTGTTCATACCGATGGAGTTCTTCCAATAGTTGGAGCTCTGCGCATACTTCGAGTCGTATTTGATGCGTACAGCCTCGTCGGCACGCATGTGGCGTATCATGACATCCTGCTTGACGCCCCTGACCTGTGCTCTCGGTGCATTCTCGGCATCGCGCATCTCCTTGATGCCATAGCTTGACAGATACCTGCTGGTAGAGCCGGGATAGCCTATGGTCATGGCATAGTCGCCATCCTTATATCCTTGCAGGCTCACCTGTGCCCAGCGTTTGGGGTGATAGGGCACATTGTCCTTGCTGTAGGCTGCAGGCCCGTTGGTCTTCGGGTCGGCATATATGCGGAATACGGAGAAGTCGCAGGTCTGCCTGGGCCACATCCAGTTGTCGGTCTCGCCACCGAACTTGCCCATAGACTTTGGTACGGTGAAGACAAGGCGCAGGTCGGTGAAGTCCTGGTATGTGGTGGCATAATACCTGTTGCCCTCATAGAAGGCATCGATGTCGACATGCAGCGTGGAGTCGATACCCTTTATAGAGTCTGTGAGCACATTCTGCAGAGAGTCGAGCAGAGCAGCCTGCTCCTTGCTGCCCATATTGTCGATGCCGAGGGCCTGCAGCCTGCCCGTAATGTCGCTTTGCTCAACCATGAAGCTCACGAACATATTCTCGTTGGGCAGCTCCTCCTCGTAGGTCTTGGCATAGAAGCCGTTGAGCATATAGTCGTGCTCAACGGTGGAGTGTGAGCGTATGGCCTCGAAGCCGCAATGGTGGTTGGTGAACACCAGTCCGTCGGGCGACACCACAACGCCAGAGCAATAGCCGGAGAAATTCACAACGGCATTCTTCAAGGCGTTGTCGCCATTATACAATTCATCATAAGTGAGCTTGAAGCCTTCTCCCTGCATGGCCTCATACACTTGTGGCGGCAGGTTGTAGATAGTCCACATGCCCTCGTCGGCGTGGACAGCAGCCGCAGACATCATGGCGGCCAGCAATAATGTTTTCTGTTTCATAATCGTATAGTTGTTATTTTCTGAATTTCTTTCCTATGACGGGCAAGGAGCTTAGGGGAAAATCCCTCTTCACTATGTAGGCGACAAAGAGAAGCAGGAGCAGCGTGTTGGCAACAAGAGCCAGGATGACAGGCAGGAAGTCCCTGCACAAGGTCATCATACCGAACAGCACGGCCGCCATGAGCACGTATATTCCAATCTCCTTGAGGTTATATCTTATCGGATAGTATTTCTGCCCCACGAGATAGCTCAGGAGCATCGCCGTGGCATATCCGGCAAAGCCTGCCCATGCGCAGGCCATATATCCAAAGCGTGGCACGAAGACGATGTTGATGGTAATGAGCACAGCGCAGCCGATGCCCGAGAACCATGCGCCCCAGATGGTCTTGTCGATGAGCTTGTACCAGAAGGACAGGTTGAAGTAGATGCCCATCATTATCTCCGCGGCCATCACTATCGGCACCACCCTCAGTCCGGACCAGTAGTCGCGTCCGATGATATGCTTCAGTATGTCCATATACCCCACCACCATCAGGAATGCAAGCAGGGTGAAGATGATGAAGTATTTCATTGCCTTGGCATAGGTGTCTCGGTTGTCGCTGTCCTTGGCCTTGCCGAAGACGAAAGGCTCATAGGCATAGCGGAACGCCTGGGTTATCATCGCCATTATCATGGCAATCTTCGACGCGGCACCGTAAATGCCGAGCTGCTCGTGGGCATTTGCACCTTTATATATATAGGGGAACAGTATCTTGTCGGCAGCCTGGTTCAGTATGCCGGCTATGCCGAGCACCAGTATGGGCCAGCTATAGGAGAGCATGCGGCGCATAAGGGCTTTGTCGAAGGCGTAGCGGAAGCCCGTAAGCTCCTTATAGAAGCAGAAGGTGATGGTGGCTGTACATGCAAGGTTGATATAGAAGGCGTAGCCTGCCCCCACCTCCGGGTTGTATATGGCGCCTACGGTGTCGGGATGCGATGAATAGAGCGCAGGCAGCACGAGGAAGAACAGCAGGTTGAGCAGGATGTTGAGGATGATGAACAACATCTTGAAAGCCGCAAACTTTATAGGCCGCTTCTTGTATCGCAGATAGGCGAAGGGTATGCACTGGAAGGCGTCAAGGGCAACGGTGAGAGCCATCACCCACACATAGGACGGATGGCCGGCATAGCCCATGGCTGAGGATATGGGCGACAGGAACAGCAGCACCAAGGCCACGAAGAGCACTGACGTGGAGCCTACGGCGATAAGGATGGTGGAATATACCTTCCCCGCATCCTCGCCCTCCTTGTTGGCGAAGCGGAAGAAGGTGGTCTCCATGCCGTAGGTGAGCAGCACGAGCAGCAATGCCGAATAGGCATACATATTGGTGATGACGCCATAGCCGCCGCTTGCCGCCGACAGGCTTGATGTGTAAAGTGGCACGAGCAGATAGTTGAGAAATCTGCCTACGATGCTGCTAAGTCCGTAGATGGCCGTATCCTTGGCCAGTGATTTGAGATTTGCCATTTGTTTTCTTTTATTCTTTGTTGATGTTTGGTAGGTGGTGCAATATCCAGTAACGTTTTAGAAAAACATGTAGCATACGGCTATGGCGGCTATCACCCCGGCAAGGTCGGCAAGCAGGCCGCATGCCACGGCGTGGCGTGTGTACTTGATGCTTACACTGCCGAAGTAGACGGCAAGAATGTAGAAGGTGGTATCGGTGGAGCCTTGGAATACGCAGGCCAGACGTCCTACGAACGAGTCGGCACCATAGTTGGTCATAGCCTCAAGCATCAGCCCTCGGGCACCGCTTCCCGACAGCGGCTTCATCAATGCCGTAGGCAAGGCCCCGACAAAGTCGGTGTCAAGCCCACACTGCCCCACGCACCATGCCACACCATCGATGAGCATGTCCATGGCTCCCGACGCGCGGAACACTCCCACCGCCACGAGTATGGCGACGAGATATGGTATTATTCTCACGGCAGTCTGGAACCCCTCCTTGGCTCCCTCTATGAAGGCGTCGTAGACATTGACGCGGCGGAAGAAGCCTGCCAGGATGAAGGCTAAGATAATGCCCAGCAGGATGACATTCGAGACTACGCTTGTCACAACGCCCATAGTGTCCTTGTCCATCTGCCCGAAGCCCCAGATGACGAGAGCCGTGAAGCCCACAAGACCGGCAAGGGTGGCAAGGAGCACTGGCTGCATGATGTTTATGCGCTGCCACAGGGCAGTGATGATGATGCCGGCCAATGTGGCGACGAGTGTGGCAAGGAGTATCGGTATGAAGACATCCGTTGGCGTTGCCGCGCCATACGAGGCACGGAAGGCAAGAATGCTCGTAGGTATGATGGTCAGTCCAGAGGTGTTGAGCACCAAGAACATTATCATGGGATTGGTGGCGGTGTCCTTCTTGCTGTTGAGCTCCTGCATCTGCTGCATGGCCTTGAGGCCGGTAGGCGTGGCTGCATTGTCGAGTCCCAGCATGTTCGAGGCTATATTCATGAATATGCTTCCCATGACGGGATGGTTACGTGGTATATCAGGAAAGAGCCTTGTGAAGACAGGGCTGAGCAGGCGCGCCAGAAGGTTTACCGCACCGGCCTTCTCGCCTATGCGCATCACTCCGAGCCATAAGGCGAGCACACCCGTCAGGCCAAGAGAAATCTCGAAAGCCGTCTTGGAGGTGTCGAAGGTGGAGTCCACCATCTTCTGAAAGACCGTGGTGTCGCCCATGCAGAGTTGTATGGCTCCAAACAGGAAGGCCAAGGCAAAGAATGCAATCCAAATATAGTTGAGTACCATAGAAAAAAGGTATGAGCCATGGCGGCTGCCATCATGCAGCCACCTTATTATATATATATGGGTGCAAAGTTACAAAAAAATAAGGTGACACCAACGATGTCACCTTATTTAATTATGTTCCATGTACCAAAATCGGTACATTTCAGTGTCTTACAGCACTTACTTCACAACAACCTTCTTGCCGTTTACTACATAAACGCCCTTGGCGAGTCCCTTTGTAGTAGTAGCATTTGTGCGAACCACCTGTCCGTTTACAGAGTAGATGGTAGCATTGTCAAGGTTCTCTGTCTGGATACCATTGATGATGTTGGCATCGCCAAGACGTACGAGACGGAAGCGTGTGAACGACATCCACTGCTGCTGTGACTGTGCAACACCCTGCACACCAATAGTAACAGGTGTGTTGTCCTCATGCACGTTGAATACAACGAAGTTGTCGTTCCATCCACGGTTGAAGATACCGCCAGAAGCACCTATGTGGGTCATCTCCACGGTGTCGTTGCCAGCAAAGAGTGTGAACTTTGTCAAATCCTGAGAAGCGCGTGCCGTTGCAGTAAGCAGATACTCACCGCTCGGCAGAGTAACGTCCTGAGAGAATGTAACATCCCAAGCAGAGGCATTCCAATTGCCACCATCGAAGTAAGAGTGGGTAGAGTTGCCGGCTGCATCGGTGAATGGCTCGTTGGAAAGAACTTTTATTTCACCGCCAGAGCCATCGCCAAGAGTTGTTGTCCAAGAGTTCACGCCATCCTCTGCATTAGGATTGAGGATAGAAGAGGTAAAGTCTGTTGCACCAGCTTCCTCAGCAACAGCGTTGGACTCAACGTAGTCACGTACAGCTGTCAAGATTGCGTCTTTCTTTGCTGTTGCGTCGGCAGCTGATGTTGCCTCTACGTCGATAGCTTCTTGTATAGCTGCTTTCTTTGTGGAAGAAGCGTACTTATAAGGAGCTGTATCGAATGACTCATACTCAGCCTTGGTGTCTTCGAGAGCCTGATAAGCAGCTACTGCGGATGTGAAGGTGCTGGTTGCAGCGTTGAGAGCTGTTGTTGCAGCAACATATCCATCCTTAGTCTCCTCTACAGTGGTGTTGTCTTTGATAGCGCCATCAAGAGCTGTGCGCTCCTCACCTGTTACAACGGCGTTGGCCTCAGCAGCAAGGGTAGCCTTTGCGGCATCAAGAGCAGCATCGTAAGCCTCCTTGTAAACAGTCAGGTCTTCTATCTCACCATAGTATGTGATACGGAAGTTATCGAAGATAGACCAGTCGTTAGTAACAGCCTCTGACTTCCTTACACCTACCGTCAGTGTACCGTCAACAACCGCAACATTCTCAACTACGTTGTTGTACAAGCCTGCTGAGAAGAATGCGGAGGCGTCTGCCATAGAGTTCGGGAATTTACCATCGATGCCATCGGTTGTTACACCAGCATCAACCTTTCCTGCCTCAGTAAAGATTGACTGCAGCGGAGTCTCAGCAGTGTTGGCATAGACAGCAGCGAGGAGCTGCTCGCTACCATCAACATGCTTGGCGGCAGCATCTGCATAACCACCATTGCGGTAGAAGCCCTGTACCTCAACCTTATACAGACCGTTAGGAACATTGATGGTCTGATATACGTCGAATGTGGTATTAAACCTCTCTGCGCACATATTGGTGTTGTCACCATTAATTGATGGTGTACCATTCCACTTGCTGTTGCGCAAGTCGTTGCGTCCGAAGTTACGTCCAGGGAGCAGCCATGAAGCATCCTTGCCATTGTCGGCAGTAGCAGTCTGGAGCTCAGCCATCCTGTCTTCCACAGAAAGCACTACCCACTTGCTGTAGTCATCATCATTGGCAGCGAGCGATACCTCATCAGTACCATCGGCTGTTGTGAGGTAATTGGTTCCGTCAGAAATCATCACGGCATTCTCTCCTGCAGCAGTCTTTATCAGTGCAAATGTCCAACCAAAGGCGGCACCATCACAATAGACACCATTCAGATAGTGCTTTTCACCACCATTTGACAGCTGGGTATCAATGGTGTACTTGCCATCATCCAAAACGGCAAGACCAAGGTCAATGCCATGAGCATCAACGATAGCGTGGGTACCCCATGAGCTACCACCAGCCAAGTACTTGCCTGTAGCAACGTTCTTAAGATAATATGTACCAGCCTCTGGAAGTGTAGGCTCTGGCTCAGGAGCGGTGTAAGAGAGGTGTGTCAGGGTTACATTGCTGAAGATACACCAGCCACTACCGATATAGCTCGGAACATTAATGCTGAGAGCCAGTTCGCCATTATCACCTACAGTTGTATAAAGCTCTGAGAGATACTTGGTAGCATCCTTATCAATAATAGCCTTGTAGTCAGCCATGCTGTTCGGGTTGGCATCAGCAACACGATCCTTAGCCCATGGAGTAATCTGTGCCTGAACGCCGTTTGCAGCAAGATAAGCAGTACTATTGTAGTAACCGTCTGCCGCCATAGTCACCTGAGCTGCATTAGAACCATCACGATACATACCGTTTACAGTTACGCGATAGAGGCCGGGCTCAAGACCTGTAACGATCTGGCTTAACGTACCGGTAGCCTGATAGCGTTCTGTTCCATTCTCGTTGGTAGCAATATTGCCACCTCTTACTTCTGTCCATGTCCAGCCGTCATTGCTTCCAGCAAGACTTGCTGAAGCGACCTTCTCTGTGCAGTCAGTTGTCTCAAACTCTACATCCTCAGGATAGCCGACAGCAGCAAAGGCGGCACTCTTGTCGGCAGCAACAGCTGCGTCAAGGATAGCATTACGCTCCTCAAGTGTCTTCAGTGCCCATACAGTGCCTTCACCATCGAGAACGCCGTTAACGATACCGTCTGCGATTGTCAGAGCATAGTTGTTATTGTTAACAAATACAAATCCACCATCAACAGGCTTAGCTGTATATGTGCGGGCATCGTTGCCTACAGCATCTGTATAGATACCATCATCGAAACCAATAACGGTACCAGCCCAGTCGTGCATTGCAAGTGTGGTAACGCCATTAACAGTAGTAATGTCAACTGGCAGACCATACTTACCTACAGTAGCCTGAGTACCCCAAGCAGCACCACGCTCAAAGAATACCTTGCCTGCTTCGTTGTACAGATAGTATGTGCCATCTGCAATAACAGGCTCTGGTTCCGGCTCTGGGCCTGGCTCTGGGTCAACAACCTCGCTCTTGTCGAGCTTGACAAGTTGGAAGCGTGTGAACGACATCCACTCATGTATTGTTTTAGCAACACCCTGGACACCGATATTTACGTCGGCAGTCTCTTCTGTCACCTCAAACTCAACGCTGCTAAGGTTATATCCGCGGTCGAAGAGTTCACCTGATGCACCTACGTGAGGCATCTCTGTGCGGGCCTCGCCTGCAAAGAGAGCGAAAGAAACCATACCAACAGAAGCACGTGACGTTGCAGAGAGCATGTACTTGCCCTTAGGCAGGCTCACTGTCTGCTGCAATGTAACATCCCAAGCTGAAGCATCCCATTTGCCACCATCGAAGTAAGGATGGTTGGTGTTGCCTGCTGCATCTGTAAATGGTTCGCCGGTCTTAACTGAGAGTGAGCCAGCTGAGCCTTCGCCATTAACAGTTGTCCATCCAGTCATAGCCTCAGCGTTAGGATTGGTGATGAGAGAAGTCTGGTCTGTAGCATCTGCTACACCCTCAGCCTTTGCGTGAGACTCGGCGATGGCACGTGCTGCGAGCTGAAGCTCTGCAAGGTTGGCATCAGCCTCCTCAGCAGTGGCAGGAGTCTTGTCAGCAAGAGTGGTATAGTTGGTCTTCGACTCCTCGCTTGCATACTTATAAGTATCTGCAACAAAGTAAGCCTTGAAGTTTGCAACTGCCACGAAGTGGGTGTTTACATCGTTGTAAGCAGCAACGGCAGCAAGAAGAGTTTCCTTGGCAGCCATTACGATTTCAGCTTCTGTTTCCGTAGTAGCAGCCTGAGCTGTGGCAATGGCGGCATTAATATCAGTCTTAGGAGCCAAACCGGCATCAGCTACAGCCTGAGCCTTTGCTATAGTCTCGTTCAAATCGGCAACAGCCTGTGAGAGAAGGTCAGCGAAATGAGAGATGGTGATATTGTCGAAGAATACTCTTGCATGGTCACCACTTCCCTTATTTTCTGCATAACCACCGAATGTGATATTACCTGTTGTTTCTGTATCAAGGGTAAACGATAATACATCATCTTCCCATACATTGCTTGCGAAATTACTCTTCGAGCTGCTTGCTATAACGGTTCCACTCTCAGCAACGAAAGCAAGGTTTGAATGGAACAACGTAGCAGAGCCGAAAGCGTTGTAGCCGTTAATCTTTATGGTATAGATACCTGCAGGGAGTGTGATAGGAGTGGCTGTGGTATACTTGACATTAGAACTCCAAGCAACGGTAACGCCCATTGCCTTGCCCGGATTGCCTGCATTGTCGGCAGCAGGAGCGGTAACAGAGTTAAGTATGGTAGCACTGCCATATTCATATACGGCTGCATTGCAATAACCACCAGAAGCGGAGACTTTCCAACCCTGTTCGGTATAGTCTACACCTGCATCCTTGGCAGTACTCAAATCTGTGGTATTAGCCTCGCAAGCCTCGAAGCCAGGATTAGAAAGAAGGAGAGAGGTAACGTCGCCATTAGGAAGTGTAAGCTTAGCCACGATATCCTCCACGGCAATAGGAGCAAGCTCTACGATTGTCGTACCACTCTTTGTGAAAGGAATGATGATACCTGCGATGCTCTTGATAGCCTCGGGAAGAGTGTAATCGAGCTTGAACTTGTTGTAGATCTGAATCTTGTTGTCACCATTTACGAGATAGTATGTTTCTCCGTCCCGAACGAGTGTGGCATCGGTAAGCTTCACATACTTCAGGTATGATGTCTCTGCCATAGCCTCGGCTACGGTCATCTCCACTGCTACAGGAGCGTCACCGTCTGCTACGATAACTGTAGCAACATCAGTATTGGAGCTCTTTGCAAACTGAGGCAGACCGTTATACAGACTGTTCTTTCCTGCGATAGAGCCATTGAGCACCTGTCCAGCGGTAGCTGTCAGGCCAATGCTATAGAAGTCGATTGCACCTGTAGCGTCCTCAACTATCATGTCTTTGCCGTTGACATAGAGCACCTTGGCATTGGTAAGCGTAAGCTCTGCCTCAGTGTCAGTCTCAAGAGCCTTGAAGGCAGCAATATTTTCCGCTGTAGGCAATGCTACAACTTCTGGTGCCTCGCCCGGGGCGGCGATGGTAAGGACAGCCTTGGTAATCTTGTTGGAACCAGTTGCTGTAAAGGTAACGGCATTTACCTGTTCGTCAGGCTGTGTCCATGTTTTGGTAGAAGAGTCGTAGGTACCTGTTCCTTCTGTTGCAGCTACAGTGCCTGTAAGCTCAATCTTCTCTATAACTTGACCATCTGGAGCAGTAAATGTAAACGAACCTCCAGACTTGTAAATACGCAAGTCAATTGCGGTTCCTGAGTTCCATAATCTGGTGGCAGTAGAACCATCGGTTGTTGAAAACGTAACTCCGTCTTGTGTGATAACTTTTGTTCCAAGATTTCCTGCTGTTTGATCCGAGTTGTCACTTACAGGCAGTCCCCACGGATTAGCAGCGAAGTCGAAAGTTACGGTTTCTCTTGCCAACGCACTTGACGGCAAGAACAATACTGCCATCAAGAGTGCGAAAAATGAAAATGTAATTTTCTTCATGTTTGTAATAATTGTGATAACATCCCCGGCGGTGGACGCTGATAATAAATTGTTTAGTTTCATGTTTGACGTAGCTTCAGCCGACGGATTTCATTCTTCTCGTCTTAGGAGTAAGAACAGAAGCCGTAATAGTAAAACTGATTTTCTGTTAGGGTTAGTATTTTTTATAGTTAGTATGATAATATTTATTTATTGGTTGTAAAGTTAGCTAATAATTATAATATTCCACGGCTTTCATCACATGTTTTAAGTTTTTTTCGCCTTTTACGTTCTATGTCCATCTATAATCCTTCTTTCTGATACACCCTGACATAGTCCACCTCATAGCGTATGGGCAGCGACGCATCGTCGATCTCACCTCCGTTGTCGCCTCCCATGGCAAGGTTCAGGAGTATATACTGCGGCTTGTCGAAAGGATTACCATAGTTGCCGATGCTGCCGTTGCGTATATCAGCCATCCTAAGCTCGTTGAGCAGCTCGCCGTCAAGGAAAATCCTTATATATTCCCTGTCCCAGTCCATGCGCCAGACATGGAACTTGCTTGCCCATAGCGGGTCTTTGTCGAGAAAGTGGCTGAAAGGTGTTCGCACCGAGTTCCAAACAGCATCGTAGTGTTTGTCATTGCCCCAGGCAGCATTTGCAAGGATATGCGGCACACCGTCTATGCGGTAATATTCCATGATGTCTATCTCTCCGCAGGATGGCCACTCCACCCCAGTTCCCAACAGCCATATTGCCGGCCACGCTCCTCCTGTCACCGGTATTCGCGCCCTCACCTCCATGCGCCCATATAGGAACTGGAACGTTCCACGGGTGTTTATCGATGATGACGTATAGCGTATGGAGTCCCTGCTGCTGCGCCACTCCCTGCTGTCCTTGCGCCACATGGGATTAGGGCGTTTCTCTGCCCTTCCCTCAAACACCAACAGTCCGCCGTGGCAATAGGCGTTGTCTTCCTGGTACCACTGGTCCTCATGGTTGCGCACAAATCCTTTCTCGAAGTGCCACATCGTCTTGTCAGGAGCACCCTCTGTGTCGAACTCGTCATGCCACACGAGATTCCAGCCGTCGGCCTGCGCCTGACAGCCAAAAGGGATGCACATAAAGGCAACCCCACATAACATAGTAATAATAGTATTCATCTTCTTAACTTTTTATTAATTTGTAATGTTGACCTTAGACCTTAGTCCTCAGCCCTTCGACCTTAGACTTTAGACTTTAGACCTTCGACCTTACTCCTCCTGTGCCACATAGTCCTTGAGCAACATTCCAAACTCCTTCTTGAAACACTTGGAGAAATACTTCGGGCTGTTGAAGCCCACCTTCACGGACAGCTCGCCAATGGTTATTTTCGGATTCGCCTTTGCTATCCGGCACGCCTCCTTTAGCCTTATCGACGATATGAAGCCCGTGATGTTCTGTCCTGTAAGGGCGCGGAGCTTGTTGTAGAGGGTTGAACTGCTGACACACATGTCAGAGGCGAAAGAGTCGCGGTCGTAGTCAGGGTCGGCAAGATGTGCCCTCACACAGTCAACGGCCTTCCTCACGAAGTTCTCGTCAGGGTCGCTATAGTGCTGCTCCTCCACCACAAAGTCGGTCTGCATGGTGAACCGTCTTCTTATACGCTCACGGTTCTCAATGATATTTCTCACCCTTAGCAAGAGGTCATGAAGCTTGAATGGCTTGGTCATATATTCGTCAGCTCCAGTCTCGTATGCCTTGTCGCGGTCCTCATCCCGTGTCTTGGCAGTCAGCAGCAGCACTGGCAGCTGCGCATAGTCATCGCTCTGTTTGATACGCCTTGTCAGCTCTATGCCGTCCATCTTAGGCATCATTACGTCCGACACCACCAGATCAAGGCTCTCCCGATGGATGATGTTTAGAGCCTGCTCGCCATTCTTGGCGGTATATACCTTATAATACTGACCAATCAGCTGGCTCATCAGTCCGAGCAGGTCCTCGTTGTCCTCCACAATGAGTATCGAGTAGTCGCCACAGGGAATGTCACTGGGATATATAGGAGTGCCAGCAGGCTCGTCAATGGCATCAGCATGTATGAGTACCTCAGCCTGACTGTCTATTTCCTCCTCTTGATATTTATCTCTTCCTATAGGGATGTTTATGGTAAATGTGGTACCCTCATCCACTTTGCTCTCGCAGTCTATGCTTCCATGATGCAGCACCACCAGGTCGCGTGTGAGTGACAGTCCTATTCCAGTACCCATGGTATTCATGCGCCTGTAGTCCCCATCGAGGAAACGGCTGTACAGATGCCGCATCTTCTCCCGTGATATTCCTATGCCCTGGTCGGCTACAGTAATGGTTGCCACATTGTCGGCAAAAGTCATACCGACTTCTATCCTGCCATCGTCACGGTTATACTTCACGGCATTCGATAGCAGGTTATACATTATCTTGTCCATCTTGTCGGGGTCAAACCACACGTTAGCCCTCGTACCTTCTCCACAGGTGAATACCATCTGCTGTCCGCGTGCCTCTGCCATAGGACGGATGTTGTCGCATGCCGCCTCAATAAATTCGGCCAGGTTGCGGCAACTGACCTTCAGCCTCAGCTGTCCTGCCTGTGACTTCCTTACCTCCAGTATTTGCCTCAACAGCCTCGTCAGCCTGCTGATGTTGTTCTGTATAAGCATATATTGCCGCTCGTTGCCAGGTGCCTTCTGCCTCAGCTGGTCTATGGCTGCCGAGATGACGGTGAGCGGTGTAAGCAACTCGTGCGTGATATTAGTGAATACCACTGCCATCTGCAACCTGTTCTTGGTCTTGATATGCTCTTTGTACCATTTTACCGACAGCCATATGCCACATGCCACTATCAGGAAATATATCACAAACGCCCACCACGTCTGGTACCATGGGGGCAACACCTTTATAAATATGGCGTAAGGCAACTCCACGGTATAGCCAAAGTTGTCGGTAGCCTTCAGGTGCAGGGTATAAGATCCTGACGGGATATTCTCCACGGTAGCTCTTCGCAGCCGTGAGTCGGCACTCCGCCAGTCGTTGTCATGTCCCTCAAGCATATAGGCATATTTTGTGCGGCTATTGCCGGAATAGTTCAGCAGCACAAACTCCACCGACAGCTTGCTCACGCCATGTGGCACCACAATGCTGCGTGTGTACCTTGGTGTCTGCTCCGTGAGGCTATGTCTCTGGGCGGAGTCAAGCTCCATATATCTTTTTCCGTCGAGCAGTATGTCTGTTACCAACAGCCTTGCCCTATTCCTTTTCTCACTCACCATAGCCTTGGTAGGTTCAAAGGATATCATCCCTCCGTCGCTGCCGAAGTATATCTCCTTGCCCAGACGGTAGGTGGCATTGGGATAGAAGGTTGCCGCACCAAGGATGTCCTCATCGGTGAAATGGGACGGAATAGCATTTCCTTGCTTGTCGATGGTAAGTCTCACGAGACTCCCATCCGCTGCGAGCCATAGGTTGCCGTATACATCCTCATTGATAGAGAACACCCTGTCGCCATCGATATTGTATATCTTGTTCACAGCGATGAACAAGTCCTTGACACTATCGTAGCGGAACAGTCCTCCGCTGACACTTATCGCCCACAGGCGGCCATGGGAGTCTGCATAGCAGCTGACGGCATCGTCCACGGCGTATTTGCCATTGCCGGGATAGTATCTTGAGAAACCATAACGGCCGTTGTTGTCGCTAATCCTGACGATGCCCATATTATCGGTTGCCACCCAGATATTACCCTTGCTGTCCTGGGTAAAGCCCCTCACATCGCAGTTGCTGAAGTCGCCATGTCCATCCGCCATCTTCATTATGTCGCCACTGTTGTCGGGCCTCACACGGGAGAGGCATGAGCGCTGTCCCACCCACACATTTCCCTTGCTGTCCTCGAACAGGCTGTTAACGTAATTGTCGCCCATCCAGGAATATGACTGCGCATCTATCATCTCAGCCTGCTGTCCAGCCTTCTTGGAGATGATGCCATAGCTGTTCGAGGCCATCCACAGTGTTCCGTCACGCCGCCTGATGATGGATGTTATCCTTGTCGACAGTCCCTTGTCGAGCACGTTATCGAAGAGGGGTATGTCCTTATTGAACAGAGAGGTACCGTCGGCACGGTTGTATAGCACGAGACCGTAGGGACTGACTCCCATCCAGAACCACTGGCCATCGGCAGAATACAATGAGCACACGGCTCCCAACGACGCCAGCCTGTCCTCAAGATGAAGCGCCGACGTGCGGAAGGGCGACGGCTGGGTAGAGAACTGGAACAGCCTGCCAGAGATTGTTGTGGCCCATATTCTGCCCGTTTCATCGACTGTAATGTCGTTGCACAGTCCTATGGAATAGCCTGCCGCATCGGTGTACTTCTCCAAGGTCTTCTTCTCTGGGTCTATGATGCTGATACCTTCAATGGTGGTTCCCCATAGTTTCTTCGTCACTGGGTCCTCAACAATCTTATAGAAAGTGGAAAAGTCCTTGCCCTGCCCAGCCACGGTGACCACCTCTGCCTCTGGCCAACGGTCTGGCTCCGGCATCATCAGCAAGCCATAGCCCCATGTGCCTATCCACAGCCTGTCCTTGCTGTCGAGCAGCAACGAATAGGCTGAGTTCAGGGCATTGAGCGGCCGGTATTGCCTTATCATCCTGCGCTTGATGTCGAAGTGCAGGAGTCCGGTGTTCCACGTGCCAACATACAGGTTTCCCTCGCGGTCCTCAACCATTGACTTGACACTGTAACCATAGCGGCTGAGTTTTTTCCCTGTGGGGTCGAGGAATGTGCAGTCCTCACTGGTGAAATTCTCGAAGGTACCAGTCTCGGGCAAGAAGCGCGTAAGGCCACCATCGGTACCTATCCATACAGTACCGTCGGAAGAGGTAAACAACGAGTAGATAATCCTCTGTCTGTCATCTGAAAGGAAGAAGGTGCGGAACTCGCCCGTCCTCTGGTTCATCCTCACAAGTCCATTACGGGTGCCAAGCCAAAGGCAGTCGTTATGGTCCTCGGTAATGCTTATAACGGTGTTGTTGGGGAGTATGCCCGGCGAGAATGCCGTCGAGCGGTAAGTGGCCATTTCATATCCATCCCATGATTTCAGTCCCGAACTGCTTCCTATCCACAACAGACCACCCTTATCGAAAAGCAAACATCGCAACTCGTCAGACTGCGAGGGCTTAATGGTGGAGACAACACGATATGGCAACGACTTGGACTTGGTCGTTGTCAGAGTCAGGAGCAGACTCAGCGCAAACAGGATAGTTCTCTTCATGAATGGTAAAAATGCCAAATCACATACCAGGGATAAGTGCCAAGATAAATATGGCTGATAGAATGCAAAGATAAGGAATAAAGTCGAAACAACTGCCTGATATAGGTATTTTAACGAATTATGGGTGTCAAATAATGATAAGTGGGTATCAATGAGAAACTATATACTTACCTTTGCAGCGATAAAAGAAAGTAAACGTTTTCATAAGTTTTATTTAGAGATTAAGAGATTGTGACACTGTTTTTTTAACTAACAATTATCACACTGTTCATTAGAGAGAATGCTCCAGTTACCCATCCGTGACCGATCGGTAATTTGGAGCATTCTTATTTTTTTATTTAGAGTGCTCACGTTACTTTTCGCACAACAGCAGATAATCGGTTATTACGATATCCTGGTTGACAATCGTTCTGGGCACGCCCTGAAAGGGCAGCAGCACATAGCCCAGGGCAGCGCCCTGGGTAGCATTGTCCATCTCATTTGTTCGCCCTGAAAGGGCAAAAGCGTAAAACACAAGATGCGACAATAACGCTTTTGCCCTTTCAGGGCGAAACTTTCCTTACCTCCTATACCCAGGGCGTCGCTACGCTCTGCCCTGGGCTGTGCGCTTCTGCGCTTTCAGCGCGTGCTGGGTACAACAAACTGGACAGCATAGTTACTTATACTTCACCGGCTCCACGTTATCATTCTTGAGCACATCCGCGAAGTCCTGTGGTTTGACTGTTACCGGGCCACGCATAAACTCAGGCACATTATAGCTCTTCATAAACTGGCGATGGTAGTCGGGGTCTGCCTGCGGCAGCTCAAACGCCTTAGTTGCATTGCCCTTGCCATCGACATGAGAGAAGAACAGACGGGTGTATACGCCATCCGTGCGTCTTGAGGAGAATATAATCCACTTGCCATTGCTCGACCAGTTATGGAAGCTCTCAGCCATTGGCGAATTGGCTTTCGTCAGTGGCCATACCTTAGCATCTGCGAGGCGCAACATATACAGGTCTGCGTCACGGTGCCAGATATGGAAGCATCCCCATCCACCCATGGTAAAGAGCAGGTATTGGCCATCGGGAGACAGGCGGGGCAGCGTGGCACTCTTCCCCAAAGCGGCAGCATCGAACACCAGCTCACGGGGGCCAAACTGCAGGGTTTCGGTATTGAACGGCTTGCGATAGATGGAGTACTTAATCTCCTTGGCACGCATAATACTTTCCGCATCACGACTCATGAGGCCACGGAACTCGAAGTGGGCACTGACATAGTATAGCCACTTGCCATCGGGCGACCAGCAGGGATAGCACTCAAACTCCGTAGAGTCGTTCTCGATGTTAGTCACCGTATTGTTGTCGATATCATATATAATAAGGTCACTCTGCGAGTCCAGGACCTCAATCTTGTTGATGTCGCGGGTGTGGAAGCTCTGCATTGTCTTGTTGGTGCTGTATGCGATGAGCTTGAGCCAAGGATGCCACGACGGGTATACTCCGGCAGAGAGTATGGAGTCGTTCTTCATGTTCACCTTCTTTATCTTGCCGTCGTATGCCACCACGGTACCTCCATGGTTGTGTCGTGCGTGGAACTGCATGCGCTGCGGATTTCCCGCCTGGTAGTTGTGGCAGTTTATGCACTGTCCGTCCACCTCTGTGCTGAGCATCATGTTGCCGTAGATGACACTCTCTTCGTAGTTCTCCAGATTTCGCTGGTTGATGGTCAGGTCCTCGTATGTGACATACGAGGGTGCTATGAGCCTATAGCTGATATAGCTGTCGATGGAATCGGGCGAAATGTGTATAGCGAAGGGTTTGTACCTTGTCCATGCACCGCCATTCTTTGCAAACACCTCTACGGTGATGTCCTTGCCCGCAGCCTTGGCCGCAAGAGCCTTCCAGTCGTCTATGTCAGGCATGGCCTTCCGGCCACCGCATACAATCTCCTCGCCTTCGGCAGAATAGCGTGTCACCACCTCTTCGGCATCCTGCATGAGCTGCAAGGACAGTGGGGCGATGTTCACAGGCACGGTAACATCGATATAGTCGGGGTAGATTTTTGGCAAAGCCTTGCTGTCGGCATATTGCGTGGGCACCTCAGCCTGATGGCATGAGGCCAGCAGGAGAAGGGTTAATACTATGGAAAAGATATTCTTCATTGTATATAGTTGATGTTTTTTTGGGTGTTCTTAGAACCTCTTGCTAAGGGGTGGGAAGAGGGGATAGAGGGGATAGATATTATAGAGGAGATAGAGGAGATAGAGAAGATAGATATTATAGACATTGTAGATTTATACTATGCTTTAATAGCTTTTCTGGTTGCGTATCAGGAAATACTCGTAGTAGAAGGTGCCGCCATACATGGGGTACAGGATAGGCTTGAGCTGTTCCTCCGTAAGCCCTGCATTCTGCTGTGCCAATGCCATGAAGCCCTCGTAGTTGCTCTTCACCTCCTCGTCGAAAGGCATGTTGGAGATGTCCACCTGGTTCTCAAGATGCCCATAGAGGTATGCCGCCTCCTGATAGTGTGTGGGCATCCTCTCGCCCTGGTGTATCTGTGCGTAATGGAAGAAGCGGGGCCAGAAGAGCTGTATGTCCTTCTGCTGCAGGGCTGCCAGCAGTGTCTGCTCCTGATAGAGCGGGTCGCTGCTGTCCTCGTTGGAGAACATGTTGAGAAGGAATATCTCCACAAGGGTGTTGTCGGAGGTCAGCACGTCCTTGGCATCCATGTAATGGGCTATGGTAGCAAACTCGCCGTCCTTGGCTATCAGCTTCGGATTTCGGATATACGCCTCATAACGTTCAGCATAGCCGGCATAATATTTTGTCTGCTTCAGTATGTCCATATATTTCTTTGCTGCCACCAGCTCACCATTGACGAGCGAGCATTTCAGCAGGTATTTTATGAAGTCTACCCTCCATCCGTACTCCACACCGTCCTCAAGGCACCAGCGGTAGCAGAAGTTCACCTTGCCGTAGTTGAAATACAGCTGCTTGCCGCCCGTCTGCGTAAGCCTTACCAGGAACGGAGCATTGCAAGGCGCATCACCATTCTTGTATCTAAACATCTCGTCGCCGGCACGTCCGAGCCTTGTGAGCGCAAGATTCTTCATCATCCACATCATTCGTGTCGGCTCCTCGTCGGCATCCATGGAGCGGTACTCGCTGAGCACTCCTTCCCAGTCCTGGTTGTCTATGCAGTGGTACATGCGTATCTCGTGGTGGAAATTGCGGTCCTTAAACCAGAAATGCCATGTGGCAAAAGCCACGCAGCCAACAAGCACGAGCTGTGACGACCAGAACAGAAGCGGACGGCGAGGCTTGGCAGGCACGCTCACCCTGACTGTCAGGGCCAATACTGCCATTAGTGCTGTCATCACTATCCAGGGTGTATAGTATGCGGGGTATCTGTCAGGCATCAGGAACAGCGGCATACCCGTGAACCATATATTTTCAATGCTCGTCTGCACAAAGACCATACGGTAGAAGAGCAATGGCACGGCAGCGACAGACAGCAAAGCCACTATGCAGTCGGTGACCTTTGATGCCACGGAATCATTGACAACCCAGGACATGACAGCCATGACAATAGCGGCTATGAGGGCGTAGACACCCGCCACAGGATAGAGCAATGCCACGGCAACAGGAATAAAGGCTGTGCGCAGGTGCCATCTTACGGGCAGGCATCGGTATGCCCACACCACGGCGAGCGACAGGCAAAAGCCTACCGTAGTGGCAAAGAAATGCCCACGGAACTTTAGGTAGTATATCCAGTAGCCCAAGTCTACATCGGTAATCACCATCAGTGCCAACGGCAACAGCAACAGTGCACTATAGCGGTTGGCGATGCGGAATGTCCTCTTGAAGAGCCACATCAGCAATGCCCACCACAGGCACAGCAGTGTCACACCAAGAGCTGGATGATAGAAAAACTGCGTGAAATAACACCCCAGCCATGTCAGGAAGCCTCCTGACACAACAAGCTGCTGCTTGAAGAACAAAGGGGTATACAGGAACAAATTCAGCTCCTGTACCTTGAAAAGATAGTCTGACTCGAAGACAACAAGGATAATCCCCACTGCCAGGAGTGCCGCCAGAGGCAGCATCCATGACAGCAGGGCGGTTGTCGTCATAAAAGGTTTCTTGTCAGTTAGTTTAGGTTTAGCCATATAGTTATTCTTGTGTAGTTTTTTTAGGGGGTAGAGGAGATAGATATGATAGAGGAGATAGATATAATAGAGGAGATAGAGGGGATAGACAAACTATTTCTTCCTCGGCTTTCTCCTTGCCCATCCTTCCTCAGAGAAGTCGGGCTCATCGTCTCTCTGTTTGAACGGACGGCCTTTCATAAGCTCACGCCAATCGCCATTTGCACTTTCGCGACGACGCTCAGCCTTGCTCTTGCCTTTTCGCTCTTCATTCCTGCCTCTTCGCTCTTCGTTCTTTCCTCTTCCATGCCCTGGTTCATCTGCATCGTTGCACCTTACGGCACGTCCCTTGTACTCTAATCCATTGAGAGCCTTCATCACTCTCCTGGCATCGGCCTCGGGCACCTCTATGTAGCAGAACTTCGACAGCAGGTCGATGTGGCCGACATCCTGCCGCTGCTTCATATTGCGGTTGAGGAACTGCATTATCTCACCGGGATAGAAGCCATCTGCCTTGCCGAGGTTTATGAACAGTCTCTTGTAACCAGGCTCCGACTCGTGCTTGCGCCTTCCGCCCGACACCTTTGCCCTTGGAGCATTCCCGCTTCTTCCACTCTTTGCCGATGGCTTCTCAATAACGGGCGCATCCTTGTAGTAGTCGAGGAAACGGCCAAAGGTCATCGTCACCATCTTCTTTATAATATCCTCCTTGTCGACATACTCGAACTGGCGCATGATGTCAGTCATATACGGGGCAATCTGCTCCTCGTCGACATCGGTCTTCATGATGGTGTCCATCTGCTTGTAGAGCTGCTTCTTGCATATCTCCTCAGGTGTTGGCAGGGTGCCATCAACAAACTCCTTGCCTATCTCCCGCTCAATGTTCCTGACCTTAGTCTTCTCTTTCGAGTGGATGATGGATATCGACGTACCTTTCTTGCCTGCACGGCCTGTACGTCCGGAGCGGTGGGTATAGTTCTCTATGTCGTCGGGCAGTCCGTAGTTGATGACATGGGTGAGGTCGTCGACATCAAGTCCTCTTGCTGCCACATCGGTAGCTACAAGCAACTGCACGGTATGCTGCCGGAACTTCTGCATCGTAAGGTCTCGCTGCTGCTGGCTCAGGTCACCATGGAGTGCCTCAGCGTTGTAACCGTCCTTTATCAGCTTGTCGGCAATTTCCTGTGTCTCTACCTTTGTACGGCAGAAAATGATGGCAAATATCTTCGGATAGAAGTCCACGATACGTTTCAGGGCAAGATACTTGTCTCGCGCGTGTACCATATAATATATATGGTTTACATGTTCCGCACCCTCGTTTCTGCTTCCCACTACAATTTCCTTGTAGTCGTTGAGATAGCTCTTGGCAACCCTCTCCACCTCCTTGCTCATAGTAGCCGAGAACAGCAGGGTGTTACGGTCGGCAGGCACATTCTCGAATATCTCGTTGATGGAGTCGGCGAAACCCATATTGAGCATCTCGTCGGCCTCATCGAGCACCACATTCTCTATATTGTCGCACTTCACCACCCCACGGTGCATGAGGTCGATGAGACGGCCTGGCGTAGCAACGATAATCTGCACACCATGCCTGAGCGTGCGTATCTGCGTCTCTATCGACGCACCACCATACACGGCAGCGACATGCAGGCCGTCTATGTATTTGGCAAAGTCATTGAGATCATCTGTAATCTGCAGGCACAGCTCACGAGTAGGGCTGAGCACCAGTGCCTGCGGCATCTTGTTCTTCGGGTCTACCTTCTGCAACGTAGGAATGCCGTAGGCGGCTGTCTTGCCCGTTCCTGTCTGCGCGAGAGCTATCACGTCGTTACCGTGACCAAGCAGATAGGGTATAACCTCCTCCTGAACAGGCATGGGCTGTTCA
>SAMEA3663023__coassemble_877_pt1 | contig 27306 bp, 19 predicted proteins | sample SAMEA3663023__metabat2_low_PE_013 | metagenome-assembled genome bin SAMEA3663023 (sample SAMEA3663023) | pig gut metagenome | biome: pig gut; feature: pig-associated habitat; material: faeces | place: France | collected 2012
TAGATAATGGCAGGACAGATAACGCTTTTGCGCTTACAGCGCGCAGGGACAACAACTCACTACACCCAGGGTGCCGCTACGCTTTACCCTGGGCTATGTGCTTTTGCGCTTACAGCGCGACAATTACCGACATGAACTTCAGAATTAGGTTATTCAATTTTTGCACATCAAATTGGACACCCTAACTATTTCATTTAGGTGATGGTCGCGCTGTAAGCGCAAAAGCATGGATAACAGCAGGATATATAACGCTTTTGCGCTTATTTTATGAATCATTTGTATTGGAATAAACACAAAAAAAGAGGTCAAGCAATGCTTGACCTTTTTGTCGGGGCGACAGGATTCGAACCTGCGGCCGCCTGGTCCCAAACCAGGAGCGCTACCGGGCTGCGCTACACCCCGAATGCTTTATAGGAAGTGTTTTCCTTAATTGCGGTGCAAAGGTATAACTTTTTTCTGTAATGACCAAATGTTTTGCCCACTTTTTTATTTGTGATGTTTCTTTTCCCTGAATAACTGATTATGATGCTTGCTCTGTTATATAGAAAAGAGTCTGCCCTTACTTGAAGAGCAGACTCTTTGTTGGAATAATATCTTGTTAACGAATCTACTTGATGATGTCAAGCTCGACGAAAACTTTCTTCAAAGCCTGCACTCCATATTCTACCTGCTCCTTTGTGTGGTTGGCCATAAGGGCAAAGCGCACGAGGGTGTCCTGAGGAGCGCATGCGGGTGGAATTACAGGGTTGATGAATACACCTGCCTCGAATGCGGCCTTGGTAACAGCAAATGTCTTCTCGATGTCGCGAACATAGAGAGGGATGATTGGACTCTCTGTGTCACCAATCTCAAAGCCTTCCTCGCGGAAGCGTGTCAAGGCATAGCGGGTAACATCCCACAGAGCCTCAAGACGCTCGGGCTCTTGCTGAAGAATGTGAAGAGCCTCCATGGCAGCTGCTGTGGCAGCGGGTGTGTCGGATGCACTGAAGATATATGTACGACAGCTGTGTTTCAGGAAATTGATGGTATCACTGTCTGATGCTATAAAGCCGCCAATAGAAGCAAGGCTCTTTGAGAATGTTCCCATGATGAGATCAACCTCGTTGGTAAGGCCGAAATAATCGCAAACACCACGTCCGTTGCGTCCGAATACACCTATACCATGAGCTTCGTCAACCATGATGGAGCAGTTGTACTTATGCTTGAGCTCCACGATTTCAGGCAGTTTGGCTAAGTCGCCCTCCATGGAGAACACACCGTCAACGACGATTAGTTTAACAGCATCATGTGGTAGTTTCTGGATTACTCTCTCAAGGTCCTCCATGTCGTTGTGCTTGTAGTGCAGCTGGGTAGCGAAGGAGAGCCTGCGTCCGTCAACGATACTTGCATGGTCACGGTCGTCACATATTATATAATCATTGCGTCCTACGACCATAGCCAGTACACCTTGATTTACGGAGAAACCTGTAGAGAAGCACAAAGCCTCGTCCTTGCCAACAAATTCTGCCAGTTCCTTCTCCAATTGCACGTGCAGGTCCAATGTACCATTCAGAAAGCGACTGCCCGCACATCCTGAGCCATACCTGTCGAGTGCGGCCTTGGCTGCATCGATGACGCGCTGGTCACCTGTCAAACCTGTGTAGGCATTCGAACCGAACATGAGAACCTTGTGGCCTTCCATCTCTACCTCGGTGCCCTGTTTGCTTGTGATAGCTCTGAAATAAGGGTATACACCTGCGGCCATGTACTTCTGGGGTTCTCTATAATTCTTGTATCTTTCTTGTAACTGTCCCATTTTAAATTGGTATAGAATCTTCTTGTGTTTTAATTAGGCTGCAAAGATACAAATTATTTGCGGAATATCAACATTTTTTGGAATAAATATATCTTTTGTGCTTTTTTTGTTTTTCTCCCAAAGGTTTTTTATTGGGAATTTGCTAACTTTGCAGACATGAATAAAAGGATTGTCTTCATAATGAACCCCATTTCGGGAACATCCAATAAGGCAGGAATCCCGGAACTTATTGCAAACACGCTCGATACAAGTCTTTTCGACTATGAGATTAAGTACACCGAGCATGCCGGACATGCCTTCGAGCTTGCCTCCGAGGCCAAGGATAATGGTGCAGACATTGTTGCGGCCATAGGTGGTGACGGAACGGTAAACGAGGTGGCAAGGGCCATTGTGCATTCAGAAACGGCATTGGGTATTGTCCCCTGTGGCTCAGGCAATGGCTTGGCCAGGCATCTGTTGCTTCCAATGCAGCTGAAAAAATCCATCGAGCTTATTAATCATTGCCATATACACGAGCTCGATTATGGTATTATCAATGGTCACCCGTTTTTCTGTACCTGCGGCATGGGCTTTGATGCGTTCGTGAGCATGAAGTTTGCCGAGGCGGGTAAGCGCGGCCCTATAACGTATGCAGAGAACATACTGAAGGAAGGTTTGAAATACAAGCCCGAGACATACGAAATTGAGGATGAGAGCGGCACTATGCGCTACAAGGCTTTCCTTATTTCCTGTGCCAATGCCTCGCAATATGGCAATAACGCATACATAGCTCCGCAGGCATCAATGAGCGATGGGCTGATGGATGTCATTATCATGGAGCCTTTCGATGTCATAGAGGCTCCACAGATTAGTATCGATATGTTCAACAAGACGTTGGACAAGAATTCCAAGATTAAGACTTTCAAAACAAAAAAACTACACATACACCGCAATGAGCCCGGACTTATCCATTATGACGGAGACCCAATAATGGAAGGCAAGGATATAGAGGTGGAAATCAAGCCCAAGGGAATAAAGATTATCGTAAACCCCTTTGCCGACAAGAGCCTTCGCAAGCCGAATGCCCTTCAGACGGCTGCCTGCGAGCTGTTCAACGAGATTAACCTGCTTAGGGACGACATAGCCAAACAGGGCAACAAGGCTCTGGCCATAAGCAAGAAGTTGCAACGAAAGCTTAACAAGTAACCTCAACCTTAATTCACAATCATCTAAAGATAGAAGTCCGCTGTCAGTTGCTGATACCATTGTGAACGCGTGCTGTCGGAGTTCATCAGTATCTGTTCCTCAATAACAAGTGTCTCTGGTCTCAACTTGCAGAACTGAGCCATGCACCTGCGTACAGGCTTGCGTGCAACGGTGCGTATGTTACACAATCGAGATAGGAACAGGCCTGATATTGCTGCCTCTTCCTCGTATCGGCAGAGCATTTCAGAAGGAATGATGACGGAGAATGTGCCATCGGCAGAAAGCATGCGGCCGACACCGGTTAGAAGGTCTTTTACAGACAGGGTGCAGGTATGGCGTGCAATGGCGCGTTTCTCGTCAGGAGCCTTCAGTGAATTCTCAAAGTAGGGTGGGTTGGAGACGATGGCATCGTACGTGCCATTGTGTTGCTGCAAGGCGGTATCGCAAATGGTTATGCGGCTGGCGAATTCTGCGGCAACAATGTTTTCTGTTGCCTGTAGGCAGGCATCTGCATCAATATCCAAACCGCATATTATTGCCTGCGGGTAGCGTTGCGCCATCATCATGGCAATGATGCCTGTACCAGTTCCAATGTCCAGAATGTTATTGCCACCCTTAGCCCATGCTCCTATAAGCACTCCGTCGGTGCCTACTTTCATGGCGCAGCGGTCTTGCCTGACAGCAAATTGCTTGAACTGGAATACATTCTTGTTCATAATTATTGACCGTATCTTCTCTTCTCGTCAAACATCACTTGTTCTTGTCAGCCGAATATTGTTTTATGAGGCTGTACGCTCCATAAAGCCCGAGCTCGCCGGCCTTGCTCAGGTCGGCAATTCCCTGCGTCCTGTTGTTGGCTCGTATTCTTGTCAGGCCCCTGTTGTAGTATGCTTCGGCGAGGTTCGGATCCAGCTCAATGGCTCTGGTATAGTCATCAACGGCCTTGGCATAGTCCTTGCGCGAGGCGTATAGGTTGCCGCGGTCATAGTAGATGTATGCGTTTGTCGGTGCCAGCTTCAGCGCATCATTGAAGTCGGACTCTGCCTTAGCGGTAGTGAGCCTTGTGTCTATGCCGCGCGAGGCGTCATAGTTGTTGAGCATCGACTGGCAGACGGCACGTTGCCAGTAGGCCAGCACGTTAGTTGAGTCTGCCTGCAGGCATACGGTTAGGTCGTTGAGTGCGGCCTCAAAATCCTGTACCATGCTGTAGGCAACAGCGCGCTCCATAAGGAGAGGTGAGGCGTCGTTAACGGTTGAGGCTGCTGCTATGTTGGCTGACAGAATGTCGATATGTGAGAATAGAGAACGGCTTTCCTCAGCAGTAATCTGTTCGTTTCCACAATTAATATATATGTGACGAGACGGCTTCGCCATGGCGTTGAACGACTCTACGAGTGCGTCGAAAGCTTGATATTTCCTTACGCCATTGTTGTATACGGCGAACGACAGCCCGTACATCGGCATGGACTCGCCCTCAACGTGCCTGTTCTGAACCCGGCCGCGATACTCGCTCTTGTACTCTTGTCCAACCTCTGTAGAGTCGGCCACTACAATCTGGTTGTACTTGTCAAGGTCTATCTCTGAGCGTTTTCTCATTTCCTTCAGCTTGCTCTTGCTCCAACGTTTCTGCACACCGAACCTCTTGTCCATCTGTGCTTTCAGTATGCGGAACTCGTCGGTCTCTGCTTTCGCCGTCATGCCCAGCCGTCTGTAGCAACGGGCACGATAGCTCAGACCGGTCCAGAAGTCGGGGAACTGGTCGATGACAGCCGAATAGTCTCTGATGGCAGCACTGAGATTGCCTGTTTTCTCATGAAGTATCGCACGGTTGAATATGGCCATGAAGTTCTGTGGCTCCATCTTGATGACATAGTTGAAGTCGTCAATGGCCCTGTTGTCATCGCCAAGCTGCACGCGCAGCAGTCCGCGGTTGTAGTGTGCAAGGAAATTGTTCGGGTCGAGGTCTATTGCCATGTCGTAATCGTCCATGGCACCGCGCAGGTTGTTGATGTTTAGTCTTGCCAAGGCTCTGTTGACATAGTTGCTTACATCCTTCGGTCTCAGATGCAGGGCTTTTGACAATTCCTTGTCGGCGTCCTGCCATTGCTTCCTTGCAAGCGACATGTTCGCCCGGATAGTCCATGCCGATGCATCGTACGGATCTATCTCCAGACTCTTGTCGAGCCATTTGGCTGCCTCTACGGTGTCTTTCTTGTTAAGGTATATCTCGGCCTTTAGCTGGTATGCGTTTGCAAACTTGTTCCATTTCCTGATGACGGAATCGGTCTGTGCCAATGCCTTGTCATAGTCTTTGGTGTTCATGAGACAGATTGCTCTGTTAAACCAGAAATTTCTGGTGTCTGGACTTAGCTTTATAGCTTTGTCGTAGTCGAGGATGGCTCCGGCAAAGTTGTTCTGCCTGATGCGCGCAATGGCTCTTAGGTCATAGAGTATGTCAATGTATGGATTGAGCGTTATAGCCTCTGTGGCATCTGCTTCTGCGCCGACAAAATCGTCAAGATAGAATTTTGCCGCTGCACGCCCCTGCCATGGCACGTAGAGGAACGGCTTCATGGCTATAACCTGATTGAAATATTGAATGGACAATACGTAATCCTCATAATGGAGAGCCACCTGACCACTTGTTATCAGACGCTCGACATTATACTGGGCTTTGGCCGTCAAACAAGAGAGGACCAAAGCCAGGAGGACTACATGTTTCTTCATGACAAATGTTATTAGCGGACTATCTTCGTGCGGTAAGTGCAACGGAACTTCCCCTGCATGATAGCCTTGAGCTTATTCTTTATCATCTGCTTGCGCAATGGCGATACCCTGTCTACGAACATTGTGCCCTCAAGATGGTCGAACTCATGCTGCATGACTCTTGCCAGATAACCTTCCACCCACTCATCGTGCTCCTGCAGGGTCTCGTCAAGATATGTCACATGAATGCGTGTGTGGCGTGTTACCTTCTCGTGAATGCCGGGTATGGACAGACATCCTTCTTCCATGGTCTCGGTGTCGGAGTCTTCGTCAATCTCGACAATATGCGGATTGATGAATACATGGCGGTAGCCCTTATACTCAGGCATGTCGTCACCGAGCACGTCAAGGTCGATGACCACAACCCTAATGTCGCGCCCTATCTGTGGAGCAGCAAGGCCAATGCCCTCGCTTGCCTCAAGAGTCTCGTACATATTCTGTATAAGTTCCTGCAGTCCCTCATAGTCTGGCGTGATGTCCTGGGCCACCTTTCTCAGAACCGGTTGCCCATATATATAAATAGGTAGTATCAAAATCGAATAGTTTTATATTTGTGTATAATGTCGGAAAGAATTCAATGGTAGGTCACTTTCTCCTGTTGGCCTCCATCCAGTCTTGCAAGATAATGGTTGCCGACACCTCGTCGACGAGTCCCTTGTTCTCGCGCCGCACTTTCTTGCCCACTCCGCTGTCTATGATAGCCCTTTGTGCCAGCACGGATGTGAAACGCTCATCATAATACTCTATGGGGATATTGGGCATGGCTTTACGCCAACGGTTTACAAACTGTTCCACACGGGTAAAGTTCTCGCTTGGTCTGCCATTGGTCTGCATGGGCTTGCCTATGACTATTCTCTCCACCTGCTCTTGCGAAACATATTGGCTGAGATAGTCAAAAAGATGACCGGTATCGACAGTCACCAGCCCATTGGCTATAATCTGCAATGGGTCGGTGACTGCGAGTCCGGTTCGTTTCTTCCCGTAGTCTATAGAGACAACTCTCATTTATTTCTTGAAAAGAAGCCAAGCATCACCCTTGGGGTTGTACTGTGAGCCACGGATGGCATCACGGCTCTGCACGGCCTGTCCTTTGTCTGAGAATGTAGAGGCAACAACCCTGTACATGTTGATTGCGGAGTTGTAGACAATCTGGGCATTGTAACCGCCAGCCTTGAGTGTGTTCTGCATACCCTCGGCATTAGCCTTCAGAGAGTAAGAACCAACAACAACGCTGTAGTCCTGAAGCCCCTCGCCATTGATAACGGTAACGCTCTCCGAACGTACGGTGGCATTGTCAACGTTGGTAACCGTAGTCTGGTTGGCTGGCGTAACAGGTGTCAGTGGAGTCACTACTGCTGTCTCAGTCTGAGCAGGCTCCTCAGTCTGTGTCTGTTCCTGAGCCTTAGCCTTCTCATAAGCCTTCTTGTATGCACTTTCCTTTGATGAACCACAACTGGTCATAGCCAGAACTGCGCAGAAACCTGCACACAATACGAGATATTTCTTCATAATCAAAAAAATTGTTTTTACATTAAATCAATTATCAATGTGCGAAATTACAAAATATATCGCAAACAGCGCAGAAAGATGCACATAAAGTTTGTTAAATAAGGCCAAAGGAGGCTTTTTAACAAAAAATGGCACTCGCAGCCATTGTTGTTTGAGGTATTATCCTTATATTTGCGAGTGAATTAACAGTTTTGATATTTACAAACTAAAAAAAGAAAGGAATAAAAAGATGAAGGCATTAGGTTACATCGGCGCATTCCTTGGTGGCGCCATCGCCGGAGCAGCCCTCGGTCTGCTGCTGGCTCCTGAGAAGGGTGAGGAGACACGTTCGAAGATTACTGACGCTGTTGACGAGTTCTGCAAGAAGCACAACCTGAAGCTCAGCCGCAGGGAGGTTGACGACCTGGTTGACGACATCAAGGACGCAGCTGAGGAGTAAAAACAGAGACAGTCTATGTTTTCAAGCGACAAAAACGTTGAGACAATAGGCCAGCTGGCCGAGATTATCAGACATTACATCGGGCTTCAGAAAGAATATGTGAAGCTCGATGTAATTGATAAGGTTGTCAGGCTGCTCACCGTTGCAGCCATGACGGTAGCCCTGTGTGTATTGTTCCTGTTGATGTTCATTTATCTGTCGTTCGCAGCGGCGTGGGCCTTGGCTCCGCATTTTGGCATGCCGGTTGCAATGTGCATCGTGGCAGGATGCTATTTGGTTTTGCTGCTGTTGTTTATCATTTTCCGCAAGCAGTGGATAGAGAGACCGCTCGTTAGGTTTCTTGCTGGTCTGCTGCTAAGTAAGTAATCTTCCACATTATTTTTATGACACAACCCAATAACAACATACGTACTCTGGAGGAGATTGTCATGCGCAAGGAGTATGTCCTTGCTGAGATTCATCGTGATGACGAGAAGATAAAGAAACTTTGGGGTAGCCTGTTCCATGCTCCCAACCTCACGTCAAGTACTCCGTCTAAACGCATCACTGGGTTCATGAATGCAGGTGTGGGAGTGTTCGATGGCTTGCTGTTGGCGTGGAAACTATACAGGAAGTTCAAGAAGAAATGATGTTCCGCCCTGTGATGACGGAATTGCACATTATATATTATTGTTAGTACAACAGTTCGACCTCCTAACTTGAAATTTTTTGTATTTTTGTAAAAGCCAGATGAAATTAACCAAAGAAATCAGCTATGGATAACATGAATGTGTATAGATTGGTAAGAGTGTTTGTAAGCAGCACCTTTAGAGACATGGACTTTGAACGGGATTACCTGAAAAACATTCTGATTCCCAAGCTCAATGAAGAAATGCGCCAGCATGACATTCTGGTGGAACTATGCGACCTCCGTACCGGTCTGGCTAAAATGTTCACTTCTGAACAAGAACAGGAAGAGTATATCCTGCAATCATGCTTCAGTGCCATTAAAAGCACTTATCCATACTTCATTGCTCTGATAGGTGACAGATACGGATGGATTCCTCCAAAGCAAAGCATCAGCAACCTCAATCAAGTATTTCAAGATTTTGGAGTTAACGCTTCTTCCGTTACGGACAAGAGCGTAACCGAATTGGAAATTATTCTGGGCTGTCTCAACAAAGAAGGATCCAGCAAAAGCATTATCTGCTTCAGATCAGACAAGTCATACGAAAACATACCTGAAGATATTCTCAAGGACTATGTGGAAGAAGATGAAGTCAACAAAAACCATTTGGCTGAACTCAAGGAAAAAATCAAGGCGAAGTTCAATGAATGGAACAAAAATGATTCCATAATAGACTATCAGCTGGAATGGCATGAGAACAAGTTCATACATCTTGAAGCATGGGGGGACAAAGTATACGAAATTCTCAAGAATCAAATTCTTTCGGACATAGTTCCCAAGGAAGACGGCAGAAGTGTAACACAGCGTATCATGGACAATTTTGTTGCCAATAATCTCTACAAGTCATTCGACAACAATAATAGCAAGAACGAGAAGGCCACTCATGGTATCATAAGACAATATAATAAACTCGTCTTTTCAGGATGGGAGGGAGTAGGAAAAAGTACATTTTTGTCACAGCATTACTTCAGAGTAATCCATGACAACACCAATGTCAGGCCGGTTTTCTATTCGCTGGATGCTCCAGGAGCCAACCGTTCCTTCAATGAGATGATTGAATACTTGACCCAACAAACCAACAAGTATGTATTGCAGTTGTATGATAACCATCCCGTCTATAACCCCGACAATCCGCTTAAAAGCTTATGGGAATCCGTCGATTGGGTGGCAAGAAAGGAATATCACATGCTTTTCATCATCGACTCTTACGACAAAATCTATAGACATTCCAATCCCTATCACCATTCACTTCGGTGGGTACCGGAAAATGCAGCGGCCATCATAGGTGTAGACATAGATTGGAAAAGGGAGTTCAGCGAAGATGTGATAGTTGTCCCACTATTGCCTCTTCTAAACGAAAATGCAGCGAAGGATTACATCAAATCAATGGAATACAACGACTTGACCGACGACATCATAGATAAAATACTGGAACCCCTCTATAAAAAAGAAGAAGAGAAGGAAGATGACATATTCGCTTATTACCGAACTCCACTCTGGATCAGAATGGTGGTAGACTTGTTGGTAGACCTGAACCACAATGACTATGACATCATCCGTTCCGGAAATAGGGATTACACAACGGCGCTCAAAGAATATAGAGAAAAAATCATACCTACAAAAACTGTTTTCCCCGATGAGCTGTTCCTGGAAATTGTAGGGAAAAATCATTCCGTCATAGGCAATGAAGGTATTTTGCTCCTCATAGTACTTTCTTTATCGAAATACGGCATGAGAGAGGACACCCTACGCACTTATATGGGTATGGACGATATTGAATTCACGAGAACATTATCCGTTACATTCAACAAATTCTCTAAATACATCTCCCACGCTCCCGAAACGAACAGATGGTTCTTCAAGTACAACATCTGTAGAAGAAGCCTGAAAGTAGGGTATGGAAAAATATTCAAGAATCTCTATACCAAAATCTTTCTGGTCATGCTGTATAACCTGAAGAAAGAAGGTAGAGTGGATGATGACATTTTCTACTTCTTACTTTGCAGCCAAAACACAGAGGATGCGGAAGCATTGCTGAATGATTGGGACGAAAAAATTATAGAGCCCGGTACAAGAGATATAGCGGAAGAGTTTCAGAATAAGTACATGAAAGAAGAATGCTTTAATTGGTGTATGAAACTGCTCTCGCAAGGAGAGGGTATCACCCATCCAAAAATAGCATTCATCACCATGATATTCGAGAAAATCCAAGAGGCATCACAGATAAAGCCAGTCTTCAAGGAAATAAGGGAAATCACTAAAAAAATCGCACAGGAATTTATCCCAGAAGATTATCCAAGCATTTATACGGTTATTGATTTCTTCAATCTGATGACAGACATATTGATTTGTGAGGATGACAACATGTTAGCTTCCCTTACCAACAATCTTGCTGTAGGGTATGCAAGAAGTGCTTCTGAGAAACCAGAAATAGAAGAACTGCTACAGATAGCACTAAAACAACAACAAGCCCTGAATCAGAAGAATATAGGATATAGAATTGACACAGATGAATATGATGAAGAGGAAATTTCTGAAACCATAGAACAAATGAGGGAAAACCAGGCAATCCAACAGGATAAACTGGCTCAGAACCCCACTCATAAAAACAAGCTGAGTCTCATCATTGAAAATACGAAGCTGGCAATCAGCTTGTTTGAAGAAAATTTTCCGGAAGCATTCCAATATCATGAAGAAGCTTTGTCGCTCATAAGCGAAGTCCTTCAGAATTCATCAGAAGCAAACACCCTCCGCACATGTTCGTCATGTCTGTTCAAATGGGCGGACAAATGCCTCAAAAACGACTACACGGAAATGGCAGCAGCTGCATTCGGTCTGTCACTTGAACTGGACGAACAGCTGATTGCCGAAAATGAGACGAAAGAAAACCTCATCAATGGAATCACAGTACTCAACAGGCTGATTTGTTGCTGCATGCCTGAAAACGAGGAAGAAATTAAAACCTATTCGCGCAAGGCTTTGTATCTGATATCAAGACTGGAATGTGACGATTTCGACCTCTGCTGTTCTTTCTGGTTGAAGCAAGCCAAGCTATGCTTGGAAAAAGAAGCATATTATGAAGCCTTCTTCACCTATGACACCATGGGCGATGCACTGACGGAAAGAAACGACCCCGCTTATCTATTGGTATTGGTTGAGGTACAGATTAATATTGCGGAAATAGCCTTTATCGATGGAGGCAAAAACGCTGGAATGCACCGCATGAACTATGCCTTGGCACAAATAGAAGAAATGAAAAACGTCCCGTTGAATGATGAAGATGCGGAAACATTGGAGCAATTATGGAACAGATGCCAGGAAATAATCCGTAAGTATTCTTAACCCCCCGGTTGTCTACCCGAATTTAATTCATCGAGTATACTAACAATACTCTGTTTATAATCACTTAATAGTTTGAAAATGAGCAAGTTGATTAACAAAACATACCTAAATAAATTTGGCTAAGTGCCTGATTTTCATTATCTTTATAGTTGATTCAAGACTGTAAAAGTATGACATTTTCAGAGCCACTTAGCCAATATGAGGAGATCCTCAAGGATGCAATCCGTACTTCAGTGAAAGAATCTGGTGCAAAGTTAGTAAAAACTTTCCAGAATCTGCTCATCGAGATACTTACTTTATATATGATCCTACCCAGAAAGATAAACTTCACACAGATGGCCCGCTACGGCAGACATGGTGAGCAGACCTATCGCCAGAACTTCAACCGCAGGAAGAATGGCTGTGTCGATTGGCTTCTGTTGAATCTGTCTCTTGCAAGACGCGTACTGGATATGGATGGATTACTTGCCATAGCCATAGACCCGTGCTACATCAGCAAGGCAGGGAAGAAGACTCCTCATATCGGAAGGTTTTGGTCGGGATGTGCAGGGGCAGTGAAGCACGGACTTGAAATCATGGGCATTGGCTTGCTTGACGTTGCCAATAACAAGTGCATGATGCTACGTGCCCACCAGACCCTGGGGAACTCCGCGCTGAAGATGAGAAACAATACGCTCGTCGAATATTACATCAGCGTAATGAAGCGGTATTCTAAGAAACTGCTGTCCATCACCGACATAGTGGTGGCTGACGCTTTCTTCTCCACATCCACGTTTGAGAAAGGCATGTCGGAGCTTGGCTTCTATCTTGTCAGCCGTTTCCGTGACAACGCATGCCTGTACTACATTCCCAAGAGGGAAAAGAAGCGTGGACGACCAAGGGTCAAGGTGGGGACAAGATTGACTTGGCAAACCTCAACCTCTCATGCATGGAAGAACTGCACATCAACGGCTTGGATGGAAAGGCATACGCCCTCGAGGCTTATGGAAAGGCTCTGAAGAATAAGGTGAGACTTGTCATCTGGCGAATGCCCGGTGGAAAGTGCAAGCTGTTCTTCTCGACAAAGCTCTCAATGACGGGTGAGGAAGTATTGAAGACATACCGTACTTGTTTCCAGATAGAATTCTGCTATCGAGACAGCAAGCAGTTTACGGGACTTGTGGATTGCTAGGCAAGACACAAAAGGCAGTTGGACTTTGCATTCAACGCATCCTTTGCCTCTCTGAATGCCGCCAAGGTCTTCATGAAAAACAATGGTATGGACAATTCCATGGCAAAAGTTAAGTCGTTGATGTTCAATGCGAACTATACGAAATTAATTTTTGACATGTCCCGATGCCGACCGAACCGAATTTCAATTAGTAAGATTGTCAAAGAACTCATAGGCTGGCGGCCTAAGACCGCATAGCCATATACTCAATTTTTAACGAACTATTGTTAGTAGATACAAGATGATAAAAGCAGGTAAATGACGTTAGCTCAAAACCTAATCACCTACAACAAAAACCGTTTCCTTCTGGAGCGTGTAACTAATGTACAAATAAGCGAATGATGGTATGAAAATAGCTGTTCTTCACAAACTATAAGGCACAAAAAAAGGAGTACCGCTGTACTCCAACCTTGTTAACCTTAAATCTAATACTATGAAAAACACATTGCAAAGGTACGACAATTCTGTCTAATTTGCAAGTGTTTTGAAATGTTTCTGCATATATTTAATATTTTTTAATAGATTAGCCGTGTATGATAACTACTCAGTCTTTTTTGCTCCTTTATATCCTTTGCTTTTAATCATTTTATTCATATACGTTCTTCTTTCGCGCGCGTAACAATTTTACAATTTACTGTCATCTGTCACCATTTACATCCAAATTATTTAGTATCAATGCCTTATCATGGTGACAGATAGGTGACAGACGATTTTTGCTGTCACCCCAACATCGACATCAAAAAACGCTGTTTTTTTGCGGTCTCAGCCCTGTTTTCAAATCGTCTGTCACCATCACGAAAAAATAAATTGCTGATAGCCAGTATGTTGCTGGCAGACGGTGACAGTGACAGATGTTTTGAAACTTTTTTTTATAAAGGCAATTAAACTTCCGTCAGTTTAAACAGATTGTGGTTCAGGGCGTGCCTCGCAACATTGACCACCAGCAACATCCACTTGCTAAAACCTTGAATAAGGTAATAAAACGGCGTTTTCCCAATCATAAAACGGCGTTTTTTACATCATAAAACGGCGTTTTTTTAACCCTAATGTAAGGGCAAAAGGGTTACCGTCATTGGGCTTAGTTAACTTTGTTCATGTCCTTATTACACAAAGCAAGAGGGTACGTCAGTCATTGACGTGCCCTCTTGCTTATAGGTGTAGGCTCGGCTCTGCCGAGTGGAGTGGGGCTATTTCACCACAATCTTCTTTCCTCCGATGATGTATATTCCAGATGGCAGACCATCGGTGGCATTGCCCCTTGTTATGTTCTGACGAACGATGCGACCGTCTATGGTTGTCACGTCTACGATGTCGGTGTCTGATGTTGTGATGGTCGATATGCCGTTTGTGGCAGCAGTGCAAGTAAGAGTTCCGTCTGTTGCCAGCATGGAGTCATCCCACTCAGAGCCATCTGTGCTTGCAATAATCCACCCGCTTGCAGGTCTTGTGCCTGGGAAGATGGTCAGCTTGTCGCCAATCTCGAATGTACGTCCGTCTATAGGCTGAATCTTTATTGTGTCGTTGCCGGCCATGGTGAATGTAGTTCCCTGTACGTTGAGCTTGCTGTTGGAGCTGCTCTTTATCCTTATGAGCAATGTTGCACCGCTCTGCATGGTGCAGTTGCCTGTTATTTTCAGTGTTCCTGGTAATGTTTCCGAATAGCCGGGGCTGACGATGGCGCCATTCTGTGCTGTTACGCTTGTCGTGGAGCCTGTGCCTGCCAATGTTGCACCCTTGCTGACGGTAATCATTCCTGTGGTAGCTGTTCCAGTAGTGTTGAATATAGTCAGCTTGCCACCCTGCACGGTGATGGACGATGTGTTCTCATTTCCCTTCAGTGTCCAGTTTCCTTTACCAACCTTTGTCACCTTTGCCGCTGCCAGCTTTCCGCTGAAGGCTGCGTCCTTGCCGTTGTGTCCCACTTCCCAGCTCTCGTTGTCTGCACCGAATGATGGCTTCGTGGCAAACGAGCTGTAGCCAGAGGCATCAGCGAGGGCTCCTACTTGCAGGTTGGCAGCCACTGTGTTTCCTGAGCCGCCTTGGTAGTGCCTTATTGATGCACCGTCGCCAAGGGTTAGCGTGAGCAGTTTCATGTCGGTCAGCGATGACATTAGCCTTGAGGCACCGTTTATGTGCAGGTTGCCCTCAAACTTGCTGAAGTTGGAGCTGATGTCAAACCTCACTCCGCCTGCGTTTACAATCACAGTACCTTTTCCTGCGAAACTGCCCTGCAGTCCTGCACGGTATGCGCCGTCAATGGTGAGCTTGGCAAGGCTGTCTACGGTTACGGCCTGTTTCATATATGGTATGGTACTCATGCTCTGGTTGGCCACAAAGCGGAATGTGGCGGTGCCAGTGACATGGAGTGGGGCAGTGCCGAACCCTGCGCGCCAGTCGCCCTGTGCCAGAACGCCCTTGCGTAGTTCCACTCCCTTAATAAGGTTTGTTGCAGTGTAGCATATGCTGAGCTGTCCCAGACCGTCCTTTACGAGTGTTCCTCCACTGCCTGAAATGATTCCTCCGAGAGCGAGTGAGCCGCCAGACTTTGTGATGTTAATGGTTGCGGTATCGCTGATGGATATGCCGTGGTTGGTAGAGGCGTTGGTACCCGTGAACTTCAGAGTACCTCCGTTTATCTTGAAGTTGCTTGCCGCCGCTGATGATGCGCCGATAGGGCAGGGCTGTCCTGCGTCGAGCAGCGATGCCACGGTCAGTGTACCACCATTAATAATTGTTGGCCCGGTGTAGTCGTTGTTGTTGAGGTTCATTATCAGCTCTCCGTCACCCTCCTTCACAACGGTTGCCGTACCAGAGATTGCCCCATTGCCATTGAAGGTGTAGCCGAGTTGCGTATTGATGTTCACGCTTGTTGGCATGATGACAGAGTTGACGTTTACTACCCTTGTGGATGCTTCGTCATTGAATGTCACCTTGTCACCCTTGACGAATGTCGACTGTGTGCCGTCTGCGGTGAAGTTTGCCGTTGTATAGTCCCACGTACTGTCCTCGCTGCCCTTCCATGCAACGTTTTCCGATGGCTCGCGTGAGCCGTCGATGGTCAGCACGATGTTGTTGCCTTCTACAGTGATGTGGAAGGGCTGTCCGTTGAGACCTGCTACGTTGATGACGCCGTTGTCGGTGGTTATGCCTCCGGTTGTCTCGGCGAGGATATATTTCCCCTTCAGCAGTGAGTTGTCATTGGTTGTGGTGTTCACGTTGAAGGTCAGCTGTCCGCTTATGGTCAATGTGCCGTTGACTACTATGCGGTCGGCGTTACCCTTATTGAGTGTTGTCTCCACGTATACAACCTTGTCAATTGTAACAGGTGTACCGAAGGTTAATGCACCGTCAGGCATGAGCCGGCATCCCTTGTTGTGCAGAGAGCCTTCGAATGTCACACCGCCGTTGATGGTAGCCTTTCCCCCGAATGTGCCGTTGGCACGCAGTGACAGAGGGCCGTTGACGGTACCGTTGACGATGAGTGTTCCGTTGCTCACGATGGTAGTGCCGGTAGTTGTGATGTTGGTGTTTAGGGTTACCGTACCTCTCTCGCTCTTCCACACGTTGCCATTGCCAGCTATCGAGCCATTGCCACTGATTGTGTAGTCGTGGCCTGCGGGAACCATGAGGTAAGTAGCTGCTGGAGCAACAGCCTCGTTGAGGACTATAGTTGCGGAGTTGTCTCCTGCGATATCGAACATCACGCTCTGTCCGTCAGTGTATGCCTTTGTCTCAGACAGGCTATTGTCGGTAAAGGCCGTAGAGCCTGCTGCCCATGCAGTGCCCTTGCTCCATCTGAGGTCGGTCTTCATTACCGGCGGCAGTGGCGGCATAGGCATCTGATAGCCGAGATAGAAGGAAGTGTTGGGCGACTGGTAGTAGCCGCGTGTAGTACAGTCCTGGCGATAGTGCGGGTCGTGCTGCAGGGTGTAGAAACTATAGTCTGTTGGTATGTTGGTGGTGTACCCCACAAGTCCGAGGTTGCGTCCGCCAGGGTTGTAGAGTAGTACTACCTCCTCGCGCCAGTCACCGATGATATCGCCCCAGAATGTTGGTCTTACTGCCCATCCGGCATGTGTGTCCCAGTTGCTTTCCTGCGAGAACTCCGCAAGTCTGTTGCCGTTGTACTTTGTTATCATTACGTTTGAGCTGAAGCCACTTCCGCCTGGTGAGTTTACCACCTCTCGTCCAAGGTCGCCGTCCCACCAAATACCCTCGTAGGGATATGAGGTGGCACCCTCCTTGATTACCTCTCCCTTGCAGTCGTAGAGATTTGCCATGGTACTGTAGACCTCATATCCCAGATGGTCTGGGTCTACGTCCATACACTCGCCTCTTCCCACGTCGCTAATGCTGGGCAGATACCATTCCTTCAGGTGCTCTCCCGTCTGTGAGTCGTAGATGAGTTGTCCGAGCAGAGCCGACTGCTGTATGGCGTATGTCTCCATGCCTGGTCGTGTGGGGTCGATGTCGCTGACACGGAACCTGTCACCATGTCCGATACCGGCCGAGAACACCATGTCCTTGACAGGGTTCACCCCGAAGCCTCCCTGAAGCATCTCGTCGATGCCGTCGCCATCGACATCGGCCACTCTTAGCTGATGGAACTCCGCCGGCCACGGCTTTTTGTCGTTGCGGCTCCACGTGTAGCTGTGATGCCAGTTTGTGGGCTTGCCGTTCTGCCAGTCGTAACGGAACTCGAAGACGTAGTTATGGTGAGTCTTGTCTGTTGTGCGGTCGAGACATTCCATCATCAGCGACGGATGTACGCCGTCAGTATATGTTATGGCGAAATGGCCTCCCATGAAGGCATATTCCGTACCGCTGTCGTCGTTCATGTATTTTGCGCGTGCGTCACGTCCCCATGCGTCAACTCCGTCGGTGACGGTAGAATAGTCAATTTCCGCACTTGTCTTCTCTGCTCCCGTCATTCCGTCGACAACACTAATATAAAAAGGTGCGATGCGCGTGGTACTTGGCTTGTAGTCTACTATGCCGTCACCGTCGATGTCGGCATTGGTGCTTCCAAAGGGATAGTGGCCAAACGCCTTTGTCGAGGCATCCCAGAAACGGGTTCCTTCCGAAGATTTTATCATTACCTCCGCCTTGCCGTCACAGTCGATGTCGTATGCCACAACCATGTCGTTCTGGCCTGTGCATATCCATACGTTCGGCCCCATGTCGATTGTCCACAGATGTGTGCCGTCGCTGCGGTATGCCTGAACCTTGTCGTTGGTAACACTCCTGTCGCGAGAGACTTGAGCCACCACATAGTCGTATTCACCGTCACCGTCAAGGTCGGCAGGCCATGCGTATACGGCATTGAAACTGTCTGGGTGACAGATGGTGCCCTCGAACTCAATTTTCATGAATGCGTTGGAGTATGGCTGTCGTGCCTTGTCGAATGTGAACTCGCCAGCCGTGCTGTCATCCTCCTTTCCGTTGATGACGGGTACCACCCTCATTCTGTCACCGTTGTTTATTTTTGTCAGAACATGGCATGTGCCCGATGTCGTAGTGACGAGCGAGCCGTTGACGTAGAGGTTGTAGACAGTCTGCTCGGGCTCTTGTGCCAACCTTCGCCAGGACACGAGACAACCTTCGTTCCCTGCCGTTACAGACCGTTCAGTGTTTCTCACTACAGCAACCACTCCTCGTCCCAAGTCCTGTTGCAGTCGTTGGGCGGCAGCAGGAGCGGCCATTGCCAGTGATAGTGCTAATAATAGATTTGTTTTCATTATAAATCAGTTTAGAATATATTCTGCTGCAAATATAGCTCTTTTCATGTATTGCAGCATGGTAAAAAGAAGCCGAAATATGTGAAATTCCTACGTTTGTTTGTTCCCCTTGCCGTATTTTGTCGGTACTGTGCCGAAATGTCTTTTGAAACATTTGTTGAAATAAGACGGATCCTGGAAGCCCACTTTGTATGCAATCTCGCTGACATTCATCCTGCCCTCAAGTACCAGTTCCCCAGCAATTCTCATGCGCTCGCTCATGATATACTTGTTTGGCGACATGCCTGTGATATCCCTCATCTTGCCATAGAACTTGGTGTGTCCCATCTGCATGAGAGCTGCCAGCCGTTCGATGTTGAAGTCCGGGTCGTTGAGGTGTTGTGCTATGTGGCGATCTATATCCTTCCGGAAATTCTTGTCAGCCATAGATGTTACGACTGGTGCCTCTTTGGAGTTGTCTGAAAGCGATTGTGCCTGTTGCCTGTTTTTTGCCCAGGTTATTAGCTGAGCGGCACGCGTGGTCAGCAGTTGGTAGTTGCATGGCTTCACCATGTAGTCGTCGGCGCCAGCCTTGTAGCCCTTTATCTGGTGGCCTACGTCGTCAAGCGCCGTAAGCATGATGACAGGCATGTTGTCGAGCGACTTGTCCTTGCGAATGTTGCCGACGATGGAATAGCCGTCCATGTCGGGCAGCATGACGTCGCATATTACGAGCGAGGGCTTGCTGGCAATAACTCCCTGGTATCCGTCGGCACCATTGGTATAGGTAACGGTCTTAAAATATATTCCCAGTTCGTCGGTGAGCTGTTCGAGCATGTCTCGGTCGTCCTCTATGATGGCAATAGTTTCGTTGTTGAGTGGCTCAGCCATTGGTTCCCTAACCACCGTGTAGTTTGTGCTGTCAGTCCGCTTGTCGGTATTAGTATGTGAAAGCGAGTCCAACTCCTCAGCCGTGTATGCTGCCGCTCTGTCGGGTAGTGTGAGCGTGAACTGCGCTCCCTTGTCCTGCCCGGCTCTCTCGTAGCTAATGTCGCCATGGTGTGCCTGTGCCATGCGCTTGGCAGTGTATAGTCCTATCCCCATGCCTCCCTTGCTAACGTTGCCGTGCATGAAAGGTTCAAAGAGACAAGCTTGCTGGTCAAGGCTGATGCCTGGTCCGGTGTCCTCAACGATAATGGCAAGCATGTTGTCCTGGTGCGTGACGCGTAGGGTTATGTTGCCCTTGTCGGGTGTGTATTTCACCGCATTTGACAGCAGGTTGTAGACTATGCTCTCCAACTTGTTGCTGTCTATTGGAGCGACGAACGACTTTGCGAATGGTATGAACGTGATGTTCTGCTCCTTCTGCTGTGCCAGTGGCCTCAGGTCGTTGAATACATCGCGCACCAGCTTTACGATGTCGCAATTCTGGAGTGTCAGCCTGATGTTTCCCGTATTTATTTTACGGAATTCCATAAGCTCGTTCACTAAGCGCAGCAGTCTCTTGGTTCCACGTCTTATCTGCTGCAGAGCAGGCCGCTGACTTGTGGGTCTCTCAGCTGCTGTAGGTGACGTGAGCCTGTTTACAGCACCATCGATGATGGCGAGAGGTGTCCTGAATTCATGTGCAATGCTTGTGAAGAAACTTATGCGGAAGTCCGTGAGTTGCCTGTCGATAGCCATGCTTTGTTTAAGCTCGAAGTTACGTCGCCACTGACGGTATACTATGGCCGAGAATGCGGTTATGAGCATTATGTAGAAGAGCCATGCAAGTGGGGTGCTGTACCATGGTTGCCTTATGACCACCACCAGCGTGCGCATGTCGCTCCATTGAGCACCATTCGAGGCTTTTACGTGGAAAGTATAGGTACCAGGCTGCAGGTGCAGGTATTCTGCGGTGTTTGCGCTTGTTGGCTCTCTCCATGTCTCGTCATAGCCCTCCAGGTAGTACTGGTATAGCGTTTCTCCTGCTGTTAGGTAGTCGAGCGATGAGAAATATATCTTGATGTCGTTCTTGTCGCTCTCCAGAGTTAGATGTCCTGCCGTTATGTCCGATATGTAGTGTCTCAGAGCAGGTGTACCATATATAGAGGAGCCGTCGATGTGGACATCCGTGATGTGTGGTTGCTGTGTCAGCTGTCCCGTTGTCTGCATCCGCCTTGTGTCTACTATTGCCACTCCGTCGTCGGTGCCAAAGAACATTGTGCCATTGGCAAGGCACAGGCTGCTGTTGTCGTTGAAGACATTGCCCATGATGGAGGCTGCAGGCATGATGTTGCGCACGAGCATTGTGGAGCTGTTGACCACGGCCAGTCCCTCCTCAGTTCCTATCCATATATCGTTGCCCTTGCCTGCCATGATGGAGCGGATATTGTTGTTGGCAAGACCATTCTGCTTAGTCAGGGACAGATAGGAAAGTTTGTGACGGCCTTCATGTAGCGTTGCGCGCAGAATGCCGTAGCCCTGTGTCCCTATCCATAGCGTACTGTCGTTACCAGCCATTATGCAGATAATCTCGTTGGCAGGCAGGCTCCCGTTCTTGGTGTTGAATGTTAGTATGTCGTCCTTGCCAGGCTGCTTCTTTCTGGTATTGATGGCATATAGTCCATCGCATGTGGCAGCCCATAGCCATCCGTCGGGTGTCAGCTCAATGTCGTATATGCGGCTTTGATTGAAGTTGTCTGTGAGCAGGCTGTGGAATTGCGTGCCTTTGGTGTCAGGTCGTGTCCACAGCAGTCCTCCCTTCCATGTTGCCATCCACAGTCTTCCACTGCTGTCCGCTACCATGTCATTGATGTCTGTTGGTAGCACTCCTCCAATGGTTGTTGTCTTACTAATCTGCTTCCCGTCAGACATCAGTCCTCCCGATCTTGTAATCATCCATTCGTGTCCATGCTGGTCGGTGGTATAGGCAATGATGTCGCCGTAAGGAGAAGGCAACTGGCTGAGCGTGCCGTTGATGGTGTCAAGAACCAGCGTGCGGAAGTCGAATGCCGTAACGGCAATATCTCCGTCCCGCAGCTTGAAGATACGGCTGATGCCGTTGTCGCGGTCGTTGTTTTTACTTGGTATCGGCTTCACGTATCGGGCTATGCTGGGCTGTCTGTGCCCGAGCCATGTCACGCCTGTTGCTACGGAGGCCACCCATATGCCCCCGCTACGGTCGGTAAGAATGTCGAACAGGTAGTCGGAGTGGAACAGTGGAGACTCATCGTGTGACGAGAAGCGTGTGGTGTGGCCTGTTGTCGTGTCGTATATTATCAGTCCTGCACCATAGGTGGCAATGAGTAGTGTAGAGTCGTCTTGCTTTGCGATATTGAATATTCTGCCACGCCCAGGGTTTGCGCTCATGCGGTCTATAAGGTGCAGTGGTGTCGCTTTGCCTTCATCTGGCAGCAGCCATAGGGTCCCGTCTGTGGTGTTGGCAATGAATTGGTAGCCGTCGGCCTTTCCCTGGTCAAGTGCTCCTGGCACCTGAATGGCGGAACGCTCCCATCTGCCTGTTGTGATGTCGCAGGCATAGGTGTCAGCAGTGGTGAAGACATAGTATTTCCCCTTCCATATAACGGATGTCGTCACCTTGTCAACTATTCCCAATGCAACAGGTAGCTGTGATGTCATGCGCAGGCGGCCATTGGAGCTGTATATCCATGCTTTGTTGGTTTTGTCAAGCACCACTATGTCGTGTCCTCTTGCCCTAAGGTCGAGTGTCCTGATGCCACCCTGTATCATTCGGCTGTTGCCAGCCGTGTCTATATAGTTTATGGTGTGCTGGGTGATGGCCCATACGTTGCCTTGGCCGTCTTCCGACATGTATGTAATGCTGTTTTCAGGCATGCTCTTGTCAGCGGCAGTATAGTCACGGCACTTGAAACTCTCACCGTCGTAAGTTATGTGACGGATTCCGTATTGCTCTGTATAGAGCCACATACCCCTATCCGTGAGCAGGTGTTTCCGATAGACACGGTCGGCATCGCCCTTGCCGGTGTAGTCGGCGAAGGTGCCTTTGCGCAGTTCCAGGCATTTTATGTTGTATGTGGCTGTCGTTACCCATAGAAGGCTGTTATGCCGGTCCATTTCAAGCAGTCCGATGTTGTTAACCGGCATCCCGTCATGTATGTCGTTTATCTGTACCACATCATAGCCGTCGTAGCGTGCCAGTCCGCCTGTGCCGCCAAACCATATATATCCGTCGTTGTCCTGCACCATTGCCCTAATGGTGTTGCTGGGCAGTCCGTCACCCACAGAGAGCCTGTTGGCGTAATAGCTCTCTTTTTTGCTTGCGGCTATCGTGGCCTGAGCAGTGGTTAATATAAGTGCAAATATTAGTAGAAGAAGTCTCATGGTGGTTGTTTCTGATATGTTGTGTCAGTCATGGCACAAAGGTAATAAAAAAAAGTGATTAAGGAGGGTTGTGCTCGGGAAAAAACAAAATGGTGTTTTGTTTTGCCATTCCACACTTTTGCACTACCTTTGCAGGAAAAACAAGGAAATGCAGAAACTCATAGAACTATATAGGGGCTGGGCAGGAAAAGATCCCGCACAAGTAGACCGGTTGCCAGGTGCTGGCAGCAACCGTGAGTATTACCGTATGTCGGATGCCGAGGGTCATAGCGTCATAGGCGTCGTAGGGACAAGCCGTGACGAGAACCATGCCTTCGTATACCTTTGCCGTCATTTCACACAACGTAAATTGCCCGTGCCTGCCGTCATTGCCGTAAGCGATGACGAGCTACGCTATTTGCAGACCGACCTTGGGCACACCTCACTCTTCGATGCCATCAGGGGAGGACGTGAGGCTGGCGGACGGTACAACCGCCATGAGAAGGAACTTCTTGTCAATACCATACGCGAGCTGCCAAATATACAAATGAGGGGAGCGAGGGGACTGGAATGGAGCAACTGCTACCCGCAGGCGGAGTTCAATCAGGACAGCGTACTCTTCGACCTCAATTACTTCAAGTACTGCTTCCTCAAGGCTACGGGACTGGATTTCCACGAGTTGAAGCTTGAGGCCAATTTCCGGCTCTTTGCCAAAGACCTCACTGCCGAGGACGACGACTGCTTTCTGTATCGCGACTTCCAGGCAAGGAATGTGATGCTCGATGACAAGGGACACCCTTATTTCATCGACTTCCAGGGTGGTCGCCGTGGCCCATACTACTATGACCTGGCCTCTTTCCTTTGGCAGGCATCAGCACGTTATCCCTACAAGCTGCGCAGGGAACTGGTGTGGGAATACTACAACTCGCTGAAGAACTACACCGAAGTGCCGTCAGTAAGGCATTTCGTCACCAGGCTCTCGCTGTTTGTCTTGTTCCGCACCTTGCAGGTGCTGGGCGCATACGGTTTCCGCGGATATTTCGAGCGTAAGAAGCATTTTCTCGACAGCATCCCTGCTGCCATGGACAATCTCCGTGACCTGCTGGCTATGGGCGACAGAGTTTTCCCTTATCCTTATATGATGGACATGCTGAAGAGGCTTACTGAACTGCCGCAGTTCCGCCATATAGAGCAGGCGGCCGTGAACAGGGCTGATGGTTACAAGACTACAGACAGCAACGTTTATAGTGCAAATCCCATGGACGGTCCGGCAACATTCTCGAAATACGACGGAAAGGGTCCGCTTGTAGTGAGGGTGTTCAGCTTCTCGTTCAGAAAGGGTATACCAGAGGATGAGAGCGGTAATGGCGGAGGATATGTCTTTGACTGCCGCAGTACCCACAACCCTGGGCGATATGAGCCATATAAGAAACTCACGGGACTTGACGAGCCTGTGATACGTTTCCTTGAGGACGATGGTGAGATACTGACATTCCTTGACAGTGTATACAAGCTTGCCGATGCGCACGTCCGCCGGTATATGCAGCGAGGCTTCACGTCGCTGATGTTCTCGTTTGGGTGCACAGGAGGACAGCACCGCAGCGTATACAGCGCACAGCACCTTGCAGAGCATATACACCAAAAGTTCGGAATAGAGGTAAGGGTGTGCCATAGGGAACAGAACATAACTCAACTGATGAAGGCAGAGCGAAAGGAATAACCCTCCGAAGCGGTATCTCGCTGTACCAAGGGTTTACCCTGTGGTGCTATGGATGAAGTATGAAAAACAAGTTTTTTCACCTAAAACAACGTATTTCATAATAATTATTATTATCTTTGCACACATGATGCAAGCAATGATATTTGCAGCCGGACTCGGCACACGACTGAAACCCTTGACCGACACCATGCCAAAGGCACTGGTGAGGGTGGGGGGAGAGCCTCTGCTGAAACACGTGATAATGAACCTTAGGAATGAGGGGTTCACAAGGATTGTTGTCAACGTCCATCATTTCGCCTCGCAGATAGTAGACTACCTGAATGCAAATGCTAATTTCGGTCTCGATATAGCGATTAGCGACGAGACAGGAATGCTGCTCGATACAGGAGGAGGCATAAGGAAGGCAGCGTCATTGTTCTCTTCTTCTTCTCCCATCCTTATCCATAATGTAGATATTCTCAGCAATGTATGCCTGCGCGACTTCTACCTATCTGCGGCCAACAACGATGCGACACTCCTTGTTAGCGAGAGGCAGACCAAGCGTTACCTGCTATTCGACGAGGATTTGAGGATGAGAGGATGGACAAATATCGCTACGGGAGAGATAAAAGGAGACATTGCCCGGGTGGACAATATCGCATCATTGCGTAAATATGCCTTTGCCGGCATCCACGTTTTCTCTCCTGCATTGTTCCCACTTATGCAGGCTTATCCTGAGAAATTCGGTATCATGGACTTCTATATCCAAGAGTGTGATAAGGCAAGGATTGTCGGGCATCCCAAGGAGGGACTCAAGCTTATGGATGTGGGCAAGGCAGAGACATTAAGCGATGCGGAGGCTTTCTTGAACAGTTTATCAGAAACAAAATACTAAATATATATTAATAGAACATGCAACAGAAAATTATCATCCTCGATTTCGGCTCACAGACCACGCAGCTTATTGGCCGCCGTGTGCGCGAGCTTGACACTTTCTGCGAGATTCTACCTTACAACAAGTACCCAGAGGACGACAGTGACGTTATCGGAGTCATTCTCAGCGGCTCTCCTTATTCCGTTCACGACCCTGAGGCTTTCAAGGTGAACCTTGACAGGTTCATGGGACGTCTTCCTGTGCTTGGTATCTGCTATGGTGCACAGTTCATATCGCATACCCTCGGAGGTAAGGTTGAGAAGGCTGACTCGCGTGAGTATGGCCGTGCGCATCTCGATACGGTCAATACGGAAAACCCTCTTTTCTGCGGTTTCGACAATGGCTCTCAGGTTTGGATGAGTCATGGCGACACAATCACTGCTATTCCCGATGGCTTTGAGTGTATAGCATCTACGGCCGATGTGAAATATGCTGCCTACAGCAATACTGCACTTGGCAGGGGAGTATGGGCCGTGCAGTTCCATCCAGAGGTGTTCCATACCGTTCAGGGCACTCTGCTGCTCAGGAATTTCATTGTCGGTATCTGTGGCTCAAGACAGGACTGGAGTGCAGCGTCATTTGTCGATACCACTGTAGCTGAGCTTAAGGCTGAGTTGGGCGACGACCGTGTAATTCTTGGACTCTCAGGCGGTGTTGACTCATCAGTGGCAGCTGTGTTGCTCAACCGTGCCATAGGCAAGAACCTCACCTGTATATTCGTCGACCATGGCATGCTGCGCAAGAACGAGTTCCGGGATGTAATGCACGACTATGAGTGCCTTGGACTCAATGTTGTCGGAGTAGATGCCAGCGAGAAATTCTTCGCAGACCTGGCTGGAGTCACAGACCCGGAGCAGAAGCGCAAGATAATCGGCCGCGACTTCGTTGAGGTGTTCAACGCCGAGGCAAAAAAGATAACAGGTGCTAAGTGGCTCGCACAGGGCACTATATACCCAGACCGCATCGAAAGCCTAAACATTACAGGAAAGGTCATCAAGAGCCACCACAATGTGGGCGGACTGCCAAAGGAGATGCACCTGTCGCTCTGCGAGCCTCTGAAATGGCTGTTCAAGGATGAGGTGCGCCGTGTGGGACGTCAGCTTGGCATGCCTGAACATCTCATAACACGCCATCCTTTCCCAGGCCCAGGACTGGCAGTACGTATACTTGGCGACATCACTCCCGAGAAAGTACGCATCCTTCAGGACGCTGACGATATCTACATCCGTGGATTACGCGATTACAAGGTACGCCTCTCAGGCGAGGAAGCACGCAAGGTGCTGGCCGCTGGTGTGCCAGCAGAGATGACAGACGGCGAGATAGAGGTAAGCCTCTACGACCAGATATGGCAGGCCGGCACGGTGCTGCTCTCAACAGTTAGAAGCGTAGGCGTGATGGGCGACGAGCGCACCTACGAGCACCCTGTAGCCCTGCGTGCCGTAACCTCCACCGATGCCATGACTGCCGACTGGGCACATCTGCCATATGATTTCATGGCAAAGGTGTCGAATGAAATAATAAATAAGGTACGTGGAGTAAACCGCGTATGCTACGACATTTCGTCAAAGCCACCTTCGACAATTGAGTGGGAGTAAGTCACTCCTTTACTTCACATATACATGATGGCCACCATTCGGGTACTTGTATTGAATCCGGATGGTGGTCTTTGTTGTACGCTCGGCATGAGCATTGTCTAACGGGTGCAAGTCCCGAGTGAGCC
>SAMEA3663023__coassemble_890_pt1 | contig 26726 bp, 39 predicted proteins | sample SAMEA3663023__metabat2_low_PE_013 | metagenome-assembled genome bin SAMEA3663023 (sample SAMEA3663023) | pig gut metagenome | biome: pig gut; feature: pig-associated habitat; material: faeces | place: France | collected 2012
GTTACACCTTATTATATATAAGAGCAGTCTTACCTCTGTTGTGTTATAATAAACGTCCCGTAAAGCTCGGCTTTACGGGACGTTATGGTGTTTTGAATTAACCCCGAATGGCGAGGCTGTTGATCATTCAATTTGTTTTGAGAACCCCAAGTGGGTCCTTTGTCTTCAAATAAATAATATTAATAAACGAAAATCTTGTAGTCCTTGATGCTTCCAGGTGCTCCCTGCTCAGCGCGCGGCAGATATTCGAGGGCAGAGATGGTCTGTACGGAGCCAAGGTCGATGACGAGGAGGTGGGGGAAGCCTGCGCCCTTGATGGTCTGCCAGTAGGTTGACTCCTGAAGGTCGTACACCTTATCGCCAGTGTGGTTGCCGTTCTCGTCCTCGCTGTCAGCATACTTCGTTGTCCATGGCTCGCGGCTCAATCTTTGGCCGTTGGTACCCTGCACGTAGAGCTCAGCTATTGCGGCAACGTCGGTACCATTGTGCAGGCTGCTGCTCTCTATGGCAAGGTAGCGGCCCTTGGCTGCCTGCCCGAACTTCACGGTCTGCCATCCGTTACCGCTCTTGAATGCACCTTTGGCAACAGGAGTCATTGAGTTGAGGTCGGGCTTGTCGCCGATATTGTTGTGCTTGTTGCTCTTCTCAAGCTGCAGCTTGTTGAGTTCAGGCTCAGTCTGTCCCCAAACTACGGTTTCTTTAGGACCTACAACGTCGAGAACAATGACTTCGTTCTTTCCCTTCTTGAGCCAGCATCCCGGTATATAGAGTGTCTGCTGCGGACCGATACTCCAGATGCGTCCCATGGCATGTCCGTTAACATAAACCTGTCCTTTGCCCCAAGTCTCGAAGTCGAGGAAAGTGTCACCGACTTTCTTCAGATTGAAGTAGCCGCGGTAATAACCGGCTTTGCCTTTGCCAGCAGGAAGCCCCAAATCATTAGAAATGTTTTCTTTTGCTTCTGAGGCGAACGCTTTTACAGCGGTGTTGTAATCGTCAGGAATTGTGCATGTCACAAAGCCCTTGAGATTGATAGAGACCTCATTGTTGTCAAGCTCCGTACTTATGACGACATCACCTACGATGCCTTTGAAATCCTTGATTGCACGACCGAAATTAATACGTCCCATCGCCTCAATATGTATTGTGAGGCGGTCACCCTTCTTTACAGGCGGAAGAGCTACTGATTTTTCATTCTTAACGCGGTCTATCTTGCCTATATACTTGCCATTGATGAAAACAGTAGCGAAGTCATGGGCGTCAAGAGTAAGTGTGCTTTGATTTGGAATCTCAGGGAGTACTTTTGTGTAGACAGCTGAGCCCCAGCCCATATCCATCTCTTCGAAAGTCATGTGACTGCTCTGGCTATCCTTGAATACGCGATTGATGCCATTTACGATTGGAACATACTCTGTGAGCTGGAACTTAGGCACGCTGATGATGCCCATCGGGGCCTTTGGAATGGCAGGCATCTTCTTGCCGTCATTGTATTTGGTCATCATCTTGCGAAGCTCGTAGAACTTAGGTGTTGCCAGACCCCATTCGTTGATTGGAGCATCGTAGTCGTAGGATGTCACGTCGGGAGCGAAACCGGGAGAGTTGGCACCAGCCCAGTGTCCGAACGATGTTCCTCCGTGGGTCATGTAGAGAGAGAAGCTGATGCCCTTGGACAGCATCTCGTCCATTCCCTCTACCATGTCCTTGGCAGGACGTGTCTCGTGGCGTGCGCCCCACTTGTCGAACCATCCGCTCCAGAACTCAGAGCACATCTTCGGAGCATCTGGACGAAGCTCTCCGAGACGGCGGAACTGCTGGTCGATATTGGCACCGGTACCGAAGTTCATTGTCCATACAAGGTCGTCGAGACCGTTCTTTGTGAAGTTTGATGACCAGTCGCACTGGAAGAGGGCGGGGCCTACGAGCTTGCCCTCAGCATTCTTCTTGTACCAGTTGGCCTTCAGCACATCGCGTATCTCGCTTACGTATGCCTTGTCCTCACCGTAAGAGCCGTACTCGTTCTCGACCTGCACCATAATGATAGGACCGCCATTCTGGATGGTCAGCGGAGCAAGCTGCTGGGCAACCTTCTCCTCGAATATCTTCACGCGCTCCATGAAATAAGGGTCTTGCTCGCGTAGGCGGATGTCCTTCTTCTTCAGCAGCCACCAGGGCAGACCGCCCATTTCCCATTCTGCACATACGTATGGGCCGGGACGTACTATCACGTACATTCCGTTCTTCTGTGCCAGACGGCAGAATGCCGCTACATCGTTGTTGCCTGTGAAGTCAAAATGGTCTTCCGACTGCTCATGGATGTTCCAGAACACATAGATACATACGGTGTTCATGCCAAGAGCCTTGCACATCTTGATGCGGTGGTCCCAGTATGCTTGCGGGATACGCGGATAGTGTACCTCCGCAGCTTTTACAATAAATGGTTCGCCGTTGAGCAGGAACGTGCCCTTGCCAACGGTGAAATCGCCACTTTTAGATGCAGCATTGGCATTAGCCGGCGCGAAAAGAGTCGTGGCTGCAAGGGCGAGGGTAGTGAATAATTTGGTTAGTTTCATAAGATGTTATATGATGTTGTTAGTTGTTCTTGATAGTATGCAGGAATAGCTTGAGTACCCCTAAGTATTTAGCATAGTGCAAAGATAGTGCAAATCGGGATAAGAACAAAACTTTTCGGTCAAATATTTCAATTTCAGTGCATAGTACGTCTCTTAGCCTGCCTGCCAATTAAAACATGCAAAATAAAAGACCGTCAAAATTTGCAGGACATAAAACTTATTGCTATCTTTGCATAGACAACAGCGGAATATTAATTCCGTACGTTCGGGAGTTACACATATTTATATATATAACCTATAATATTGATAAAAAATGTCTGATAACAGAAACCAGCAGCCTGGACAGCAGTTCCAGCTCGAGCTTAAGCCAGAGGTAGCTTCTGGAGTTTATTCAAACCTCGCTCTTATCTCACACTCTCACAGCGACTTCATCGTCGACTTCGCACGCATACTGCCAGGCATGCCTAAGCCAGAGGTGTGCTCGCGCATAATCCTTGCACCTGAGCATGCCAAGCGCCTGCTTGCCGCATTGCAGGACAATATTATTAAGTATGAGAAGGAGTTTGGCCCAATAGCCATACCACAGGCTCCACAGATGGAGGCCGGACCTCGTACCATTGCTCCTTTTGGAAATGGGGAGGCGTAATACGACATATGGAAAAGCATTTACCTTCATAGGCCAACTGTCATTAACAGCTTTCTGCCATATAGCCCCTTAGCAGAAACAAGATGATGATATTGTTTGAGGATACGGCTTTACGGAAGATGGTATAGAAAGCAACACGCGCTGTAAGCGCAAAAGTGTCATAAACCATTTGGATGCTTATGCTTTTACGTTTGCAGCGCGTGCTTAGATGATTGGCAAATTACACTTGTTTTGTTTAAAATAGCTTGACAAGTGTTATTTATTCTTAAATTTATTTTGTTCGACAATCCTTTTTAGTCTATTAATTAGGTAGTTTGGCAAAAAGTTTGTACCTTTGCAGCCCGAAACGATATTCAGTGGTAATGTCGTAATCAGTTGATAATAAACAAAATAAATATATAAATTAAAAATCATTAATTATGCCTACTATTTCACAGTTAGTAAGAAAGGGCAGAAAGGTATTGGTAGACAAGAGCAAGTCACCAGCTTTGGACGCATGTCCTCAGCGTCGTGGTGTATGCGTCCGCGTCTACACAACAACTCCTAAGAAGCCTAATTCGGCAATGCGTAAAGTTGCCCGTGTTCGTTTGACAAACCAGAAGGAAGTTAACTCCTACATCCCAGGAGAGGGACACAACTTGCAGGAGCACTCAATAGTATTGGTGCGCGGCGGTCGTGTAAAGGACCTTCCTGGTGTACGCTATCACATCGTTCGTGGTACTCTTGATACCGCAGGTGTTACAAACCGTACACAGCGCCGTTCTAAGTACGGAGCAAAGCGTCCAAAGGCAAAGAAGTAATTAGCCGAAAGCCTAAGAATAAAGACAAGTCCTCGGGTTATGGATTAGTAAGCTTGTGGTTGACACAAAACTTCGGAATCCGCACGGGGAAGGGAAATGAACCGAAAGCACGGGGACTTGCCTTTACTTACAACAACTAAGAATTTATTTTTTTTATAACGTTTTGCTGGAGAATTGTTAATAACAGGTTGAGTAAATGCCCAGGTGTGGGCGTTGAAGAACATAAAAAGACAGCCCCAAGCAGAATAATCATACAAATAATAAAATGAGAAAAGCAAAACCAAAGAAGCGCGTGGTTCTTCCAGATCCAGTCTTCAACGACCAGAAGGTCTCAAAATTCGTTAATCACCTTATGTATGATGGCAAGAAGAATGCCTCATACAAGATTTTCTACAACTCTCTTGACATCGTAAAGGAAAAGATGGCCAAGGAGGAGAAAAGCCCTCTTGAAATATGGAAGCAGGCTCTCGACAACATCACTCCTCAGGTAGAGGTGAAGAGCCGTCGTATCGGTGGTGCTACTTTCCAGGTACCTACTGAAATCCGTCCATCACGTAAGGAGAGTATCTCAATGAAAAATCTGATTGGCTATGCTCGCAAGCGTGGTGGTAAGTCTATGGCTGACAAACTCGCCGCTGAGATTATGGACGCATATAACAATCAGGGTGGTGCCTTCAAGCGTAAGGAAGATATGCATCGTATGGCTGAGGCTAACCGTGCTTTTGCTCACTTCAGGTTCTAACTAATTAACAGGTAAAAAGACAATGGCAAATCGCGATTTACATTTGACCCGTAATATCGGTATCATGGCCCACATCGATGCTGGTAAGACAACAACTTCTGAGCGTATCCTCTTCTATACAGGAAAGACTCATAAGATCGGTGAGGTTCATGATGGTGCTGCCACAATGGACTGGATGGCTCAGGAGCAGGAGCGTGGTATTACCATTACCTCTGCTGCTACCACATGTAACTGGAACTATCAGGGAAATTCATACAAGATCAATTTGATCGATACTCCGGGACACGTGGATTTCACAGCTGAGGTAGAGCGCTCACTCCGTGTACTCGATGGAGCTGTCGCTACATACTCTGCTGCCGATGGTGTACAGCCACAGTCGGAGACCGTATGGCGTCAGGCTGACAAGTACAACGTACCACGTATCGGTTATGTAAATAAAATGGACCGTTCAGGTGCTGACTTCTTCGAGACTGTACAGCAGATGAAGGATATTCTTGGCGCTAACCCGTGTCCAGTACAGATTCCTATCGGCGCTGAGGAGAACTTCAAGGGTGTCGTTGACCTTATCAAGATGAAGGCTATCCTGTGGCACGATGAGACAATGGGCGCAGAATATGACGTCGAGGAAATTCCTGCTGACCTCGTAGACGAGGCTCAGGAGTGGCGCGACAAGATGCTTGAGAGCGCAGCCAGCTTCGATGACGAGCTTATGGAGCTATACCTTGAGGGAAAGGATATTCCAGAGGACAAACTGATTGCAGCCATCCGTAAGGGCACCATCTCCATGGAGCTTACCCCTATGGTTCTTGGCTCATCATACAAGAACAAGGGTGTGCAGCCACTTCTTGACTATGTGTGCGCATTCCTGCCTTCACCACTTGACACAGAGGCTATCGTAGGTACAAACCCTGATACAGATGAGGAAGAGGACCGCAAGCCTTCTGAGGATGCTCCAACATCAGCATTGGCATTCAAGATTGCTACAGACCCGTTCATGGGACGTCTGGTGTTCTTCCGCGTCTACTCTGGTAAGGTTGTTGCTGGTTCATACGTTTACAACCCACGCTCTGGAAAGAAGGAGCGCATCAGCCGCCTCTTCCAGATGAACTCCAACAAGGAAATTCCTATGGAGACAATTGATGCTGGTGACATCGGCGCAGGTGTTGGATTCAAGGATATCCGTACTGGTGACACTCTCTGCGATGAGGCACACCCAATCGTACTCGAGTCTATGACCTTCCCTGATACAGTTATCTCTATCGCTGTTGAACCAAAGAGCCAGGCCGACATTGCCAAGCTTGACAACGGTCTTGCCAAGCTCGCTGAGGAGGACCCAACATTTACCGTACGTACTGACGAGCAGAGCGGCCAGACTATTATCTCTGGTATGGGTGAGCTTCACCTCGATATCATCATTGACCGTCTGAAGCGCGAGTTCAAGGTAGAGTGCAACCAGGGTAAGCCACAGGTTAACTACAAGGAGGCTATCTCTTCTACAGCACAGAGCCGTGAGACATACAAGAAGCAGTCTGGTGGTCGTGGTAAGTTCGCTTGTATCGATGTTACCATCGCTCCAAAGGACGAAGACTACACAGAGGGCGATCTTCAGTTTATCAACGAGGTAAAGGGTGGTAATGTTCCTAAGGAGTTCATCCCATCTGTAGAGAAGGGATTCAAGGACTGCCTGAAGAATGGTGTACTCGGTGGCTTCCCAATGACAGGTCTGAAGGTTACTCTTACCGATGGTAGCTTCCACCCCGTTGACTCTGACCAGCTTTCATTCGAGCTTGTTGCCCATCAGGCATTCAAGGTTCTCTGCCCGAAGGCTAAACCTGTTCTCATGGAGCCTATCATGAAGGTAGAGGTTGTTACTCCTGAGGAGAACATGGGTGACGTAATCGGTGACCTCAACAAGCGCCGTGGTATGGTTCAGGGTATGGAAGAGGCACGAAGCGGTGCCCGCATCGTAAAGGCTATGGTTCCTCTGGCAGAAATGTTCGGCTACGTTACAGCTCTGCGTACCATTACCTCTGGACGTGCTACAAGCTCTATGGAGTATGACCATCACGAGGCTCTCTCTACAAGCATTGCCAAGACTGTGCTTGAGGAAGTGAAGGGACACTCTGAACTCCTCTAATAAAAATAACATGTGGAATGGGGCATCAGATAGCGTATGACTCTTATCTGGTGTACCCCAATCCTCTAAAATAATCAATATTAATCAACTTAATACAATGAGTCAGAAAATTAGAATTAAGCTGAAATCTTACGACCACAAGTTGGTTGACAAGTCAGCAGAGAAAATCGTAAAGGCCGTAAAGGCTACAGGTGCTATCGTCAGTGGACCTATTCCACTTCCGACACACAAGCGCATCTTCACCGTTAACCGTTCTACTTTCGTTAACAAGAAATCTCGTGAGCAGTTCCAGCTCTCAGACTTCAAGCGCCTGATAGACATCTATAGCTCTACATCCAAGACTGTAGACGCACTCATGAAACTGGAGCTTCCCTCTGGTGTCGAGGTTGAAATCAAGGTCTAATTTATCGATTGTCGAAAACAAAATCAATTTTTAAATTTTTATTGAAATGCCAGGATTAATTGGAAGAAAAATCGGAATGACATCCGTTTTCAGTGCCGACGGTAAGAACGTACCGTGCACTGTTATCGAAGCTGGTCCTTGTGTCGTTACTCAGGTAAAGACCGTCGAGAAGGACGGTTATGAGGCCGTACAGTTGGCTTTTGGAGAAGCCAAGGAAAAGAATACCACAAAGCCTATGATGGGCGTATTCAAGAAGGCAGGCACAACACCAAAGAAGCACTTGGCCGAGTTCAAGTTCAATGAGGAGTTAAACCTCGGTGATACCGTAACAGTTGAAATCTTCAACGACGCTAAGTTCGTAGACGTTGTTGGTACTTCAAAGGGTAAAGGTTTTCAGGGTGTTGTAAAACGCCATGGATTCGGTGGTGTTGGTCAGAGCACTCATGGTCAGGACGACCGCGCCCGCAAGCCGGGATCTATCGGAGCTTGTTCTTACCCAGCAAAGGTCTTCAAGGGTATGCGCATGGGTGGCCAGATGGGTGGCGACCGTGTGACAACACAAAATCTCCAGGTGTTAAAGGTTATTCCAGAGCAGAACCTGCTTATCATCAAGGGCTCTGTTGCTGGATGCAAAGGTTCAACTGTTTTAATTGAGAAATAATGGAAGTTAGTGTTTTGAATATAAACGGTCAGGAGACCGGAAGGAAGGTTGCCCTTAACGATGCAATCTTCGGCATTGAGCCTAACGAACACGTTCTCTATCTCGCCGTTAAGCAGTATCTCGCTAACCAGCGTCAGGGTACAGCTAAGTCTAAGGAGAGAAGTGAGGTAAGCGGTTCTACCCGCAAGCTCGGACGCCAGAAGGGTGGCGGTGGAGCACGTCGCGGTGATATCAATTCTCCTGTACTTGTTGGTGGTGGACGTGTATTTGGTCCAAAACCACGTGACTACAGACAGAAACTCAACAAAAAAGTAAATATTCTTGCTCGTAAATCAGCCCTCTCTTACATGGCTAAGGAGAATGCTATTATCGTAGTAGAAGACTTTACTTTGGACGCCCCAAAGACAAAAGATTTTATAAATATTACTAAAAATCTTAAAGTTGAGGATAAGAAGACACTCGTTGTTTTGCCAGTTGAGGATAAAAACGTATATTTGTCAGCTCGCAATTTGAAAGAGGCTCAGGTAATGGGTGCAGCCAACATCAATACGTACAAAATATTGAACTCGGAAGTACTCGTAATTGCTGAAAGTTCTCTGAAGACTATCGACAATATCTTAAATAAGTAATTAAAGGAGAATTAGATTTATGGGATTTATCATCAAACCGCTGGTCACTGAGAAGATGACCAAGATTACCGACAAGAAGTCAAACCGTTATGGCTTCCTGGTTAGTCCTGAGGCTAACAAGCTCCAAATTAAGGAAGAGGTCGAGGGTCTGTATAAAGTAAATGTCGAGGATGTGAACACTATGCTCTATGCTGGCAAGCGCATGGCACGCTATACAAAGGCAGGTCTCGTGAAGGGACACAAGAGCGCGTTCAAGAAAGCAATCGTAACCCTTAAGGAGGGCGAAACAATTGATTTTTATAGCAATATTGAATAAATAAAATGGCAGTACGCAAATTTAATCCCGTTACTCCGGGACAAAGACACAAAGTTATTGGCACGTTCGAGGAGATTACTGCATCCGTGCCAGAAAAGTCTCTCGTTTACGGTAAGCGTTCAACCGGTGGTCGAAACAACACCGGTAAAATGACTGTCCGCTACATGGGCGGCGGTCATAAGAGGAAGTATCGTCTGATAGACTTCAAGCGAGAGAAAGATGGTGTTCCAGCTGTAGTAAAGACAATCGAGTATGATCCAAACCGCTCTGCTCGCATTGCACTTCTTTTCTACGCTGATGGTGAAAAACGTTACATTATTGCTCCTAACGGATTGCAGGTAGGTGCTACTCTGATGTCTGGTGCTGACGCAGCACCGGAAATCGGTAACACTCTTCCGCTTCAGAACATTCCTGTTGGTACTGTAATTCACAACATTGAGTTGCGTCCAGGTCAGGGTGCCCTGTTGGTTCGTTCGGCTGGTAATTTTGCTCAGTTGACTTCTCGCGAAGGCAGCTATTGTGTAATTAAGCTCCCTTCTGGAGAGACTCGTAAGATTCTCTCTGCTTGTAGAGCTACTGTAGGTAGTGTAGGTAACTCTGACCACGCACTTGAGCAGTCTGGTAAGGCAGGACGCTCACGCTGGTTGGGACGTCGTCCTCACAACCGTGGTGTAGTTATGAACCCTGTTGATCACCCAATGGGTGGTGGTGAAGGACGTCAGTCTGGAGGTCACCCACGTTCACGTAAGGGTCTGTATGCAAAGGGTCTCAAGACACGTGCACCAAAGAAGCTTTCTAACAAGTATATTATTGAAAGAGCTAACAAAAAATAAAGCATAAATTATGAGTCGTTCACTTAAAAAAGGTCCATATATCAACGTGTCACTCGAAAAGAAGATTCTCGCAATGAACGAGAGTGGCAAGAAGACTGTTGTCAAGACTTGGGCCAGGGCATCAATGATCTCACCCGATTTCGTGGGACACACTGTTGCAGTTCATAACGGAAATAAATTCATCCCTGTTTACATCACAGAGAACATGGTTGGACATAAGCTCGGAGAGTTCTCTCCTACACGCAGGTTCGGCGGACACTCTGGAAACAGAAAGTAAACAGGCAAACCATTTAAACAATTCGATTAATAATGGGAGCAAGAAAACATATAGCGGCTGAAAAACTTAAGGAAGCCCGCAAAAACCTGTACTTTGCCAAGCTTGTTGGCGTTCCTTCCTCTCCACGTAAGATGCGCTACGTTGTAGATATGATCCGTGGTATGGAGGTGAACCGCGCTCTTGGTGTACTCAGATTCTCAAAAAAGCATGCTGCTGCAGACGTGGAGAAACTTCTCCGTTCAGCCATTGCTAACTGGGAGCAGAAGAATGACCGCAAGGCCGAAGACGGCGAACTCTATATAAGCAGAGTATTCGTTGATGAAGGTGTTACAATGAAGCGTATGCGTCCTGCACCACAGGGACGTGGCTACAGAATCCGCAAGCGCAGCAATCATGTAACCCTCTTTGTAGATACCAAAACTAACGACGAAAAATAATTAATAGAATGGGACAGAAAGTTAATCCTATAAGCAACCGTTTGGGCATTATCCGCGGTTGGGATTCAAATTGGTTCGGTGGCAAGAACTTCGGAGACAACCTCGTTGAGGACCAGAAAATCCGCAAGTATCTTAATGAGCGTCTTGCTAAGGCTAGCGTCTCACGCATCGTCATCGAACGCACATTGAAGCTGGTTACCATCACTATTTGCACTGCTCGTCCGGGCATCGTCATTGGTAGAGGTGGTCAAGATGTTGACAAACTCAAGGAGGAGTTGAGGAAACTCTATGACAAGGAAATCCAAATCAACATCTTCGAGGTAAAGAAACCAGAATTGGACGCTAATATTGTAGCCAATAACATCGCTCGCCAGGTTGAAGGCAAAATAGCCTACCGCCGTGCAATCAAGATGGCAATCCAGAATACCATGCGTGCCGGCGCTGAAGGCATCAAGGTCCAAATTACTGGTCGTCTCAACGGTGCTGAAATGGCACGTAAGGAAATGTATAAGGAGGGTCGTACTCCTCTGCATACTTTCCGCGCAGACATCGACTATTGCCAGGCTGAGGCTCTGACAAAGGTTGGTCTTCTGGGTATAAAGGTTTGGATTTGCCGTGGAGAGGTTTACGGCAAGCGTGATGTTACAGTGAACTTCACCCAGGAGAAGCAGAACAATGGCCGTTCTAACAACAATGGTGGCCGTCGTGACCGTGGTAATCGTCGTAGAAACAATAACCGTTAAAAGTAAGAAGCTACAATGTTACAGCCAAAAAGAGTAAAATATAGAAGACCTCAAGACGGACGCGGCAATAAAGGCAACGCCCACAGAGGTACACAGCTGGCATTCGGTTCCTTCGGCATCAAGACACTTGAGGCAAAATGGATCGACAGCCGCCAGATAGAGGCAGCGCGTGTCGCTGTAAACCGCTACATGCAGCGCGAGGGTCAGGTTTGGATCCGTATTTTCCCGGATAAGCCTATTACACGCAAGCCTGCTGATGTCCGAATGGGTAAAGGTAAGGGAGACCCCGCAGGTTGGGTTGCTCCTGTAACTCCAGGACGTATCCTCTTCGAAGTAGAAGGTGTAAGTTTCGATATCGCTAAGGAGGCTCTTCGTCTCGCAGCGCAGAAACTGCCTGTTAAAACAAAGTTTGTCGTACGTCGTGATTTCGATAAAAACGCTTAATTATGAAGATTAATGAAATAAAGGAGCTTGAAACCAAGGACTTGGTAGAGAAGCTTGAGAATGCTAAGGCAGAGTTGGTACAGAAGAAACTCAATCATAACATTTCTCCTCTTGCTGATCCATCAGTGATTAAGAAGACTCGTCGAGACATCGCTCGTATGAATACAGAACTTCGTCAAAGAGAACTTAACAAATAACAATGGTTCAGATGGAAACAAGGAATTTAAGAAAAGTAAGACAGGGTGTCGTTATCAGTAACAAGATGGATAAAACCATTGTTATTGCTGCTAAGTTCAAGGAGAAGCACCCGATTTATGGTAAATTTGTACAGAAGACAAAGAAATACCATGCCCATGACGAGAACAATGAGGCAAACCTCGGCGATACCGTTCAGATTATGGAGACACGTCCTCTTTCAAAGACTAAGAGGTGGAGATTAGTACAAATCGTTGAAAAAGCTAAGTAATTATGATACAGGCAGAATCAAGACTTACAGTATGTGATAACAGCGGCGCACGTGAGGCTCTTTGCATCCGCGTGCTCGGAGGCACACGCCGTCGTTATGCAAGTGTTGGTGACGTTATTGTCGTTGCTGTCAAGAACGTTATCCCATCAAGTGATTTGAAAAAGGGTGCAGTATCTAAGGCTTTGATAGTTCGCACAAAGAAGGAAATCCGTCGTCCTGATGGTTCTTATATCCGTTTCGATGACAATGCTTGTGTGCTGCTCAACAATGCTGGCGAACTTCGTGGTAGCCGTATCTTCGGCCCTGTTGCTCGTGAGCTCCGTGCAGTCAACATGAAGGTTGTTTCTTTGGCACCTGAGGTTCTCTAATTTTTAACAACAACAAGTAATGAGTAAGTTACATATCAGAAAAGACGATACAGTAATCGTTTTGGCAGGCTCGGATAAGGGCAAGACCGGTAAGGTGCTCAAGGTCTTGGTAAAGGACGAACGCGCTATTGTTGAGGGTATCAACATTGTATCTAAGAGCGCAAAGCCATCAGCCAAGAACCCGCAAGGTGGCATCATCAAGCAGGAGGCTCCTATTCACATTTCCAACTTGAGCCTCATTGACCCAAAGAGTGGTAAGGCTACTCGTGTCGCTATCAAGCGCGAGGGTAAGAAGATAATACGCATCGCTAAAAAGTCTGGGGAGGAGATCAAGTAATGGATACAGCACAGTTAAAGAAGGTATACAAGGAGACTATCGCTCCTTCACTGCAGAAGCAGTTCAACTATTCTTCATCAATGCAGATTCCTGTCTTGAAGAAGATTGTAATCAACCAGGGTCTCGGTGATGCTACACAGGATAAGAAGATCATCGATGTGGCAATCAATGAGATTTCCTCTATCACCGGTCAGAAGGCTGTCGCTACTTATTCCCGTAAGGACATCGCCAACTTCAAGCTCCGTAAGAAGATGCCAATCGGCGTCATGGTTACACTGCGTCGTGAGCGCATGTATGAGTTCCTCGAGAAGCTCGTTCGCATTGCCCTCCCACGTATCCGTGACTTCAAGGGTATCGAGAGCAAGTTTGACGGACGCGGAAACTACACTCTTGGTATTTCTGAGCAGATTATCTTCCCGGAAATCAACCTTGACCAGATTGACCGCATCCAAGGTATGAACATCACTTTCGTGACAAGCGCAAAGACCGATGAGGAGGGTTATGCTCTTCTGAAAGGTTTCGGACTTCCATTCAAGAACGCTAAAAAGGATTAAGAGATATGGCAAAGGAATCAATGAAAGCTCGCGAGGTAAAGCGTGCAAAGCTTGTAGCTCGTTACGCTGAAAAGCGCGCAGCTCTGAAGAAGATTATAGCTACTGCTCAGGATCCTGCTGAGGCTTACGAGGCTGCTCGTAAGCTTCAGGCTATCCCAAAGAACGCTAACCCGATACGTCTGCACAACCGTTGCAAGATCACCGGACGTCCAAAAGGCTACATCCGCCAGTTCGGTCTCTCTCGTATCCAGTTCCGCGAGATGGCTTCTGCAGGTCTTATCCCTGGAGTAAAGAAAGCAAGCTGGTAATTATAAGTATATTATTTAATATTGTCGGGGTAGGCCCGATTAATTAAACTTTTTTTTATGACAGATCCAATAGCAGATTATCTGACACGACTCAGAAACGCAATCATGGCTAATCACCGTGTTGTTGAAGTTCCTGCGTCTAACTTGAAGAAAGAGATCACTAAGATCCTCTTCGACAAGGGCTACATCCTGAACTACAAGTTCATCGAGGATGGCCCTCAGGGTACTATTAAGGTTGCCCTGAAGTACAACCCTGTAACAAGGCAGAACGCCATCAAGGGTTTAAAGCGTGTTTCAACACCTGGTCTTCGTAAGTACACAGGTTATAAGGACATGCCACGAGTTATTAACGGACTTGGTATTGCTATCATATCTACGTCCCAAGGTGTAATGACAGACAAAGAGGCTGCCGACCTTAAGATTGGTGGTGAGGTTCTTTGCTATGTTTATTAATTGGAGGATTTGAATATGTCAAGAATAGGTAAATTGCCAATTAGCGTACCAGCTGGTGTAACTGTTAACTACGACAACAATACCCATGTAGTTAATGTTAAGGGCCCGAAGGGTGAGTTGTCACAGTGGATTGATCCTTCTATCAAGTACAATTTCGCTGATGGTCAGATAACATTTGAGATTGACGAGAACAGTCCTGTAAACATCAAGCAGAAGCAGGCTTTCCATGGCTTGTACCGCTCGCTTGTAAACAACATGGTTGTTGGTGTTAGCCAGGGCTATACTAAGGTACTCGAGCTTGTAGGTGTAGGTTACCGTGTTTCTAACCAGGGCAACTTGGTTGAGTTCTCACTCGGTTACACACATCCTATCTTCATCGAGCTTCCGAAGGAGGTTAAGGTTGAGACAAAGTCTGAGAGAAACCAGAACCCAATAATTACGCTTGAGTCATGCGACAAGCAGTTGCTTGGACTCATCTGTGCAAAAATTCGTTCTTTCCGTATGCCTGAGCCTTACAAGGGTAAGGGTATCCTGTTCAAGGGTGAGGTCATCCGCAGAAAGTCTGGTAAGTCAGCTTCAGCTAAGTAATTTTATTAAAAGATTTACGATTATGACAGTAAGTAAAATAGAAAGACGAATTAAGATAAAGTTCCGCATTCGCAAAAAAGTTGTTGGTACTGCAGAACGCCCACGTCTCAGCGTATTCCGTTCTAACAAGCAGATTTACGCTCAGGTTATTAATGACAAGGTTGGTACAACTCTCGCTGCTGCTTCTTCACTCGGTCTCGAGAAGATGAACAAGTCTGAGCAGGCTAAGAAGGTGGGTCTCCTCATTGCTGAGAAGGCTCTTGCCGCTGGTATCTCTGAGGTTGTTTTCGACCGTAACGGTTATCTCTATCATGGTCGTGTACAGTCACTCGCTGACGGTGCACGTGAAGGTGGACTTAAATTCTAATATACGATTATGGCAATGAATAAAGTTAAAGTTAATAGTGACGCTGAATTGAAGGATCGCTTGGTAGCCATCAACCGTGTAACTAAGGTTACAAAGGGTGGTCGTACCTTTACATTCGCTGCTATCGTCGTTGTTGGAGACGGTAACGGTGTTATCGGTTACGGTCTTGGTAAGGCTGGTGAAGTAACAGCTGCCATCTCTAAGGGTACTGAGGCTGCAAAGAAGAATCTTGTTAAGGTTCCTGTACTCAAGGGTACTGTACCTCATGAGGTAGAGGTTTCCTATGGTGGTGCTCAGGTACTCCTCAAGCCCGCTGCTGCCGGTACCGGTCTTAAGGCTGGTGGTGCTATGCGTGCTGTTCTTGAGAGTGTAGGTGTTAAGGACGTTATCGCAAAGTCGAAAGGTTCTTCCAACGCACACAACCTTGTGAAAGCTACTATCGCCGCTTTGTCTCAGATGCGTGATGCATACACAATAGCAGGTGAGCGCGGTATCAGTATGGACAGAGTGTTTAACGGTTAATTGGAGGTAGAAGTATGGCAACAATTAAAATTCAGCAAATAAAGAGCAAGATTGGTGCTCCTATCGACCAGAAGCGTACTCTTCAGGCACTTGGACTTCATAAGATTTCTCAGGTTGTTGAGGTTGAGGATACCCCGAGCGCACGTGGTATGATCCGTAAGGTTCACCATTTGGTAAAGGTAGTTGAATAATAATCTTTAAATTCAGTGTAATTATGAAATTAAACAATTTGAAACCAGCTGCTGGCTCTACACACTCTCGCCGTCGTATCGGTCGTGGTCCAGGTTCTGGACTCGGTGGTACTTCTACTCGTGGACACAAGGGTGCTAAGGCTCGTTCTGGTTATAAGAGAAAGATAGGTTTCGAAGGTGGTCAGATGCCTCTGCAGCGCCGTGTTCCGAAGGGTGGCTTCAAGAATATCAACCACAAGGAGTATTGTCCTGTTAACTTGTCTGCTCTTCAGTCTCTTGCAGAAGCAAAGGGATATACAAAGATCGGCATAGCAGAGCTTGTAGCAGCAGGTCTGGTAGACAACAAGCAGCTTGTTAAGATTCTTGGCAACGGCCAGCTTACTCTGAAGATTGACGTTGAGGCTAACAAGTTCTCAAAGTCTGCAGAAGAGGCTATCAAGGCTCTGGGTGGTAACGCAACAATTATCTAAGTAGATGAAAAAGTTTATTGAGACACTAAAGAACTGTTGGAAGGTTGAGGATTTGCGTCAGCGACTCCTCATCACCATCCTGTTTACGGCTATCTACCGTTTCGGCTCGTTTGTGGTGCTTCCTGGCATCAATCCTGCCAAGTTGGAAAACCTTCAGTCGCAAACTGCTGGCGGTCTTATGTCGCTGCTGGACATGTTCTCTGGTGGTGCATTTTCCAATGCGTCAATCTTTGCGCTTGGAATCATGCCTTACATCTCAGCTTCCATCGTGATGCAGCTTCTCGCTGTTGCTGTACCTTACTTCCAGAAGATGCAGCGTGAAGGAGAGAGCGGTCGCAAGAAAATCAACTGGTATACCCGTGCCTTGACAGTAGGTATTCTTCTGTTCCAGGCTCCGAGTTATCTTATAAACCTGAAGTTCCAGGCCTCTCAGGCCTTGGCTTCAGGCATTTCTTGGACAGCATTCATGTTCCCTGCAACAATCATCCTTGCAGCTGGTAGCATGTTCATCCTTTGGCTTGGAGAGCGTATCACTGACAAGGGAGTAGGAAATGGAGTCTCACTCATCATTATGATAGGTATCATTGCACGTCTGCCTCAGTCTTTCGTTCAAGAATTCAGCTCACGTCTGAACGCCATCTCTGGTGGTGGTCTTATCATGTTTGTGGCTGAGATACTTATCCTTTATGCTGTAGTCTGTGCTTCCATCCTCTTGGTGCAGGGCGTTCGCAAGGTACCAGTACAGTATGCCAAGCGTCTTGTCGGAAACAAGCAATATGGAGGTGCCCGTCAGTACATTCCATTGAAGCTGTTTGCAGCCAATGTTATGCCTATCATCTTTGCTCAGGCTTTGATGTTCATTCCTTTGGCTTTTGTACGCTACCAGAGTGAGAGTGCCTCATGGGTTGTTCAGTCGCTGCTCGACAACCGTAGCTTCCTGTACAATGCTGTATATGTAGCGCTGATTATTGCTTTCACCTATTTCTATACAGCAATCACCTTGAATCCTACGCAGATGGCGGAGGATATGAAGCGCAATAACGGTTTCATTCCCGGCATCAAGCCAGGTAAGGACACTGCTGAGTATATTGATACTGTAATGTCAAGAATTACCTTCCCGGGCTCTCTGTTCATCGCTTTCATAGCTGTGATGCCGGCTCTTGCAGGTCTTCTTGATGTCCAGCAGGGTTTCGCACAGTTCTTTGGTGGTACTTCACTGCTGATTCTTGTTGGTGTGGTTATTGACACTTTACAGCAGATTGAGAGTCATTTGCTTATGCGTCATTATGACGGACTTCTCAATTCTGGCCACACACGTGGCGGTGCCATGGCCGCATATTAATTTTGTCTGAGGGAATGAGTATATTTCTGAAGACGGAAGATGAAATAGACCTTATGCGTAGGGCGAACCGACTTGTCGGTTCTACCCTCGCAGAATTGGCTAAGCATATACGACCAGGTGTAACGACCCTTCAACTGGATCATATTGCGGAAGAGTTCATACGTGACCATGGGGCTATCCCGACGTTCAAGAATTTCCCTAATCCATTTGGAGGGTCTTTCCCCGCGAGTATCTGTACCTCTGTAAATGCTGTGGTAGTCCATGGTATTCCGAGTGACAAGGTGGTACTAAAGGAAGGCGACATCATTTCCATTGACTGTGGAACCGAGCTTGAGGGTTTCAATGGCGATAGCTGTTATACCTTCTGCGTCGGTGAGGTCAAACCAGAGATTCGTCAGCTTCTCAAGGTAACTAAGGAGTCATTATATAAAGGTATAGAACAGGCTGTAGCTGGTAAACATGTCGGAGACATTGGCGCTGCGGTCCAACATCATTGCGAGTCACATCATTATGGTGTAGTTCGTGAGTTGACAGGCCATGGAATTGGGCGCAAGATGCATGAGGAACCCTCAATACCTAACTATGGTAAGTTTGGTAGTGGTGTACTCCTCAAGTCTGGAATGTGCATAGCCATAGAGCCAATGATTACGCTTGGTACTCGTGAAGTTTGGATGTTGCCTGACAAGTGGGGTATCATAACCCGTGATTGCAAGGCAGCAGCGCATTTCGAGCATACGGTCGCAGTCCGCAATGGCAAGGCCGAGATATTATCTTCGTTTGATGAAATAGAAAACTTTGAACAACAATAATTTATGGCAAAGCAATCAGCAATAGAACAAGACGGTACAATAGTTGAGAGTCTCTCCAATGCCATGTTCCGTGTAGAACTTGAGAATGGAGTGCAGATTATCGCTCACATTTCGGGTAAGATGAGAATGCACTACATAAAGATTCTCCCCGGAGATAAGGTTAAGGTAGAGATGAGTCCATATGACTTGACAAAGGGCCGAATAGTGTTTAGATACAAATAATATCATATAGATTATGAAGACAAGAGCATCATTAAAGAAGCGCACACCCGATTGCAAGATAGTACGTCGCAAGGGTCGCCTTTTCGTTATCAACAAGAAGAACCCTAAGTTCAAACTAAGACAGGGTTAAGTTAAAAAAGCGTAAAAGGTAAGGAATTACATATATTTTTCTTACCTTTGCATGCTTTTTAGCGCAAAATGACATTTTATACTTAAATTATTTATTCAATCAACAAATGGCAATAAGAATTGTTGGAGTAGATTTGCCCCAGAATAAGCGTGGCGAAATCGCATTGACCTATATCTATGGTATTGGTCGAAGTAGTTCAGCAAAGATATTGGATAAAGCCGGCGTGAGCCGTGACCTCAAGGTCAACGAGTGGACAGACGACCAGGCAGCCAAGATCCGTGAAATTATCGGCGCTGAATTCAAGGTAGAAGGTGATCTCCGTTCAGAGATCCAGATGAACATCAAGCGTTTGATGGATATTGGTTGCTACCGTGGTGTTAGACATCGTAATGGTCTTCCTGTTCGTGGCCAGAGCACTAAGAACAATGCTCGTACCCGTAAGGGAAAGAAGAAGACTGTTGCTAATAAGAAGAAGGCTACTAAGTAATTAAGGGAGGAAATTAATTATGGCAAAGAAAACAGCAGCATCTAAGAAAAGAAATGTAAGAGTTGACGCTCTGGGACAGTTGCATGTTCACAGCTCGTTCAACAACATCATTGTATCACTTGCAAACAGCGAGGGTCAGGTTATCTCTTGGTCTTCTGCCGGTAAGATGGGATTCCGTGGTTCTAAGAAGAACACTCCCTACGCAGCCCAGATGGCCGCAGAGGATTGCGCAAAGGTTGCTTTCGACCTTGGCTTGCGTAAGGTTAAGGCATACGTGAAGGGTCCGGGCAACGGTCGTGAGAGCGCAATCCGTGCCATTCATGGTGCAGGCATCGAAGTTACCGAGATTATAGACGTTACTCCATTGCCACACAACGGTTGCCGTCCTCCAAAGCGTCGTCGTGTATAATAATTCAACAGATACAATAGATTAAATAGCATTTATTATTATGGCAAGATATATAGGTCCAAAGTCTAAGATTGCGCGTCGTTTTGGTGAACCAATTTTCGGCGCAGATAAGGTATTGGCAAAGCGTAACTATCCTCCTGGCCAGCACGGCAACAACCGTCGTCGCAAGGTATCTGAGTATGGCGCACAGCTCGCTGAGAAGCAGAAGGCTAAGTACACATACGGTGTTTTGGAGCGTCAGTTCCGCAACATGTTTGAGGCAGCAGCAAAGTCTGATGGTATTACCGGTGAGGTTCTTCTTCAGAATCTCGAGAGCCGTCTTGACAATGTAGTATTCCGTCTTGGTCTTGCACCAACTCGTGCAGCTGCACGTCAGCTCGTAAGCCACAAGCACATTGTTGTAGATGGACAGGTAGTTAACATCCCTTCTTACTCTGTAAAGCCTGGTCAGATTGTTGGTGTTCGCGAGAAGGCTAAGTCTCTTGAGGTTATTGAGGCAGCGCTCGCAGGTTTCAACCACAGCAAGTATCCATGGATTGAGTGGGACGAGAACAGCAAGAGCGGTAAGTTCCTGCACAAGCCAGAGCGCGCTGATATTCCTGAGAACATTAAGGAGCAGTTAATCGTTGAGTTGTATTCTAAACAGTAAATCATTAAATTAATGGCGATATTAGCATTTCAAAAACCCGATAAAGTTGTGATGCTTGAGGCTAATGACAAGTTCGGCAAGTTCGAGTTTCGTCCTCTTGAGCCCGGCTTTGGCGTTACCATTGGCAACGCTCTACGCCGCATCCTCCTTTCATCGCTTGAGGGTTATGCCATCAACACCATCCGCATAGGTGGTGTGGAGCATGAGTTCTCCTCAGTGCCAGGTGTAAAGGAAGATGTCACAAACATCATCTTGAATCTCAAGCAAGTGCGATTCAAGCAAGTAGTAGAAGAATTCGAGAACGAGAAAGTCACTATCTCCGTAGAGAATTCCACCGAATTCAAAGCAGGTGATATTAATAAGTATCTGACTGGATTTGAAGTGTTAAACCCTGATTTGGTGATTTGTCATTTAGATGCAAAGGCTTCGTTGCAGATTGATCTTACTATCAACAAGGGACGTGGTTATGTTTCCTCTGACGAGAATCGTGATTTCTGCACTGATGTCAACGTGCTTCCAATCGATTCAATCTACACCCCAATCCGCAATGTGAAGTATTCCGTAGAGCCTTATCGTGTTGAGCAGAAGACCGACTACGACAAGCTCGTTATGGAAATCACTACGGATGGTTCCATTCACCCGAAGGATGCCTTGAAGGAGGCCGCAAAGATACTGATTTATCACTTCATGTTGTTCTCCGACGAGAAGATTACAATTGAGAATCATGACGAGGAGACCAATCAGGAGTTCGATGAGGAGGTACTGCACATGCGTCAGCTTCTCAAGACCAAGCTCGTAGACATGAACCTTAGTGTTCGTGCTCTCAACTGCTTGAAGGCTGCTGATGTCGAGACTCTTGGTGATCTGGTACAGTTCAACAAGACCGACCTTCTTAAGTTCCGTAACTTCGGTAAGAAATCGCTCTCAGAGCTTGATGATTTGCTCGAGGGTCTGAATCTTTCGTTTGGAACTGATATTTCAAAGTATAAACTGGACAAGGAGTAAGCCTTCTTGGCGATGCTAACCAGTCCATTAAACAAAAAGTAAACAATGAGACACAATAAGAAATTCAACCATCTGGGTCGTACTGCAGACCATCGCAGGGCATTGCTCGCAAACTTGGCAATCTCGCTGATCATGCACAAAAGAATCACTACGACTCTTGCAAAAGCCAAGGCTCTTAAGAAGTATGTAGAGCCTCTCGTGACACGTGCTAAGAACGACAGCACCAACTCACGTCGTGTTGTATTCAGCTACCTTCAGAACAAGGAAGCTATCAAGGAACTCTTCGGCCCTATAGCCGATAAGGTAGGCGATCGTCCCGGTGGCTATACCCGCATCATTAAGCTCGGCTCACGTCTTGGTGATGCTGCTTCAATGGCATTCATCGAGTTGGTAGACTTTGATGACAACATGGCTAAGACTCCAAAGGCTGACAAGAAGACTCGTCGTAGCCGTCGCTCAGGAAAGAAGGCTGATGCAGCAGAGACTCCTGTTGCAGAGGTAGAGGCTACTGAGGCTCCAGCTGAGGAAGCTAAGGCTGAATAATTCCTGTCGCAATTATTTGTTTGACATATTACACCTTTGTCCATTTAGGGCAAAGGTGTTTTTTTTATGTCTTTATTATTACATTTTTGTGTCTTTTTTTGTTGTCATATTTCCATTTTTTATTACCTTTGCATTTGTTTGACACTCTCGCTTCTTACTTGGCAGACTATAACGTCCGCATTGGTTAAGAAGAACAGATAGGTCATAAAATATGAATAAAAAGTGATATTATGAAAAAAGCATCTATTGTTGCCCTATTTTTAGTTTAGCCCCTTCCTATGAGCATAGCTGAGTTTGTTAATACCGTGCTGGGAACATTCTCCCATCAGCCTACTGCCGACCAGTTCGCAGCCCTCGGCACCCTTGGCCGCTTCCTTGCCGACAGGCAAGGTACTGCCGTAATGGTTATGCGTGGCTCTGCCGGTACAGGCAAGACTTCCCTGGCCAGTGCCATGGTACGCACGCTCCACCGCCTTGGGCAGAAGCTTGTGCTCCTTGCCCCTACTGGCCGTGCGGCAAAAGTCTTTGCCCAGAGTGCAGGCATGCCGGCATTCACAGTCCATCGGAAGATATATCGTGAGAAAACATATTCCGGACTCGATGGACAATTCTCGCTCAACGACAACCTGCATGCCGATACCCTGTTTGTAGTCGACGAGAGTTCCATGATAAGCAATGGTCTGTCGACAGGCTCCTCTTTTGGCTCAGGTTGCCTGCTCGACGACCTGGTGTCCTATGTCTATGGAGGTCGCAACTGCCGCCTGATGCTCATTGGCGACAAGGCACAGCTGCCACCCGTCGGTGAGTCAGAGTCTCCAGCCTTAAGTCCTCAGATGCTTGCTGGCTATGGCCTGACAGTCTACGAGTGCGACCTCAACGAAGTTGTCCGTCAAGGCGAGTCGAGTGGCATCCTGTATAATGCCACCGCCATCCGCCTCCTTGCCACCCGTGATGCCTCTACCTGCCTGCCCCGTCTCACGCTCACGGGTTTTGCCGATATAGTGGTAGTGCGTGGCGATGAGCTTGTAGAGACCATAGCCTCAAGCTATAGCCGTGTGGGCGTTGACGACACTATTGTGATAACGCGCAGCAACAAGCGCAGCAATATCTACAACATGGGCATCCGCAACCAGGTGCTCGGATGCGAGGAACGTCTCTGTTCCGGCGACCTACTCATGGTGGTGAAGAACAACTACCAGCTGACGGCGTCATCCAACGACAGCAATGCCCCCTCCTTCATCGCCAATGGCGATAGGTGCCGTGTGCAGCGTGTACGTGGTGAGCATAGCGTGTATGGCTACTCCTTCGCCACAGCCCTTCTCCGTTTTCCCGATTACGATGACTATGAGGTCAGCACCACCGTGCTCCTCGACACCCTTACATCCGATGCTCCAGCCCTGACGCGCGAGCAGCAGGAGAAACTCTACGATGGTGTCATGGCCGACTATGCCGACCTGCCACGCAAGAGCGACCGCCTGGCTCAGTTGCGTGCCGACAGTCACTTCAATGCCTTGCAGATAAAGTACGCATACGCTGTGACGTGCCACAAGGCGCAAGGCGGACAGTGGGCGCACGTATATGTAGACCAGGGGTACATGACCGACGACATGGTGAATGCCGACTATTTCCATTGGCTCTATACAGCATTCACCCGTGCCACGGAGAAACTCTTCCTCGTCAATTGGCCACAAGAGTTACTTGTGTAACTTGGCGCGTTTCCTGGGGCGAGGAATGATGATGATTGATTTCTTATGCTGAAACATTTTTTTACACTATTGTCGTAGCGTAACACATAACGACCAGATTTTTGATTAGCATGATAAATAGTACATACAATTAATTCAAATAGCATTAATTATGAGAAAAAAATTATTTAATTTAAAATTCCTCCTCATGCTCTGCATGATTTTTGTCATAGGGGGGAGGAGTGTAGCGTTTGCGGAACAAACCTCTAATTTGACCTTCTCAGCTGCTTGCAAAGGTTCTGGCACTGCAGATGATAATGTGGAATGGAAAATAACATCGGATGCAGCCGAAAGTACTTTCGAAAGTACAAGAGGCATCCACTATGGAACTAGTAGTAAGGCTGTATCCTATTTGACGTTGACCACTTCTGACATAACTGGTTCTATAACAAAGATTGTAGTGAATGCTTCTGGGGCATCGAAAACTTCCGCTAAGTTAGATGTTACTGTTGGAGGTACGACATTCGGAAGTCAGAAGTCTTTGACAAGTTCGGCAACTGAATATACATTTGAAGGAATTGCGTCTGGTGAAATAGCGGTGAAATTATCACAATCAAGTGCACAAATAGCTTTATATGTAAAGTCTATTTCTGTAACCTACTCTACAGGCAGCACCACAACAGCAACTCTTACTGGCATTTCCGTTACAGGTACGGCTGCTGAGCTTTGGATAGGTGATGATTTCACACACGAAGGCATCATCGTTACAGCAACATACGGTGATAATTCTGAAAAGGATGTGACGAACTCTTGTACATACTCAGGTTATGATATGTCAAAAGCAGGAAGTCAGACTGTTACTGTGAGCTACGGTGAAAAGACTGCTTCTTATACTGTTACTGTAAACACCATAGGCAACACAAAGGAAACTGCATATACAGCTTCAAAGGCTATTGAACTCATTAATGTCGGCAAAGACTTGAAGACCCCTGTATATGTTAAGGGTAAAGTGAGCGAGATAGCTTCTGCCTGGACTGAAAACAACGGCTATCTGTCGTTCTGGGTTTCCGAGGACGGAACCGAAAACAAGTTCGAGATGTATAAAAACTACAAAGGTGCAAACAAAGAGAAATACACTTCTGAAGACGAGTGCCCGAAGGTGGGTGATGATGTAATCTGCTATGGTACGCTTACCAAAAATATTACTACAGATAATACTACTTACGAGTTTAGTGTCGGCAATTATCTCGTAGAAAAAACTACTGTCGTTGACAACAGAACAGCCACTACCGTAACCTTCGGCGAAGATGTTGATGACCAGACATTCAATGTAAATCTTGGTGAGACATTCGTAGGCAAGACAGCAACCGTTACTCCTGCTGAGGCAGGCAACGTAATTTATTTGAGTGACAATGCAAAGGTTGCTTCCGTTGATGAGAGTACTGGCGCAATAACCATAGGAACTACTGCTGGCACAGCCACCATTACTGCTTCCTTCGCTGAAACAGACACCTATAAGGCCTCTTCTGCCAAGTATTATATCAACGTCATAGACCCGAACGCACTGGTATTCTATGAGTCGTTTAACCAGAATAAGGGTACAGGTGGTAATGACGGTATATGGTATAATTTCACAAGCACATCAACTCCGAACTATGATAATTCTGGCTGGACTGTTGAAAATGGAAGTGGTGCAAGCCAATGTGTAAAAATCGGTACAATCAGTGATCTGGGTTCAGCAAAAACCCCAACAATCGATTTGAGCGGAGACAAATACATACTTACGTTCAAAGCTGGAGCATGGAGTGGTGACAAGACTACTATTAATGTAAAGATATCTAAAGGAACATTGTCATATAATGGCACATCCAGCAGTACTCAGACCATAGAAATGAAAAAGGCTGAATGGACTGATTATACAATGACAATCGCAGGTGCGACTAATAATGCGACTATTACGTTTACTGCAAAAGTAGCTTCAAATAACCGCTTCTTCCTCGACGAGGTAAAGATTGTGGAAGCTCAGATACCTGAGCCAACAACCTCTGGTGACCTTACCTTCAGGGCTCAGGACAGCGATGGAATGTACTACGCTACCTTCAGCAGCAATAAGGACGTAGTGTTTACAAATGATGTGATTGTTTCTGCAGTATCGGTTGCAGACAAGAAACTATCAATCATAAATTTAACTACTGGTTATTACGAGGTGACAGATGCAACAGTAGGAGAAGGAACTGGCATTGTTGAAGATGGCTACTATGTTCCGAAGAATAATGGTGTCTTAATCTCTTGTACTGACGCATCAGCCAAGTATTATTTCCCGAAGGCAGAACAAACAAATGTTACTCTTCCAGCCAACCAGCTGAAGCCAGCACCTGCCGAAGGTGGAGAATTCACCCCAGAGCCAGGCGTTCACCTGTATTACAAGCTGGCTTACAACAACTATACTGCAAAGGAAGGTCTCGGCTTCTATTGGGGAGCAGCAGAAGGTGGAGTATTCTCTGTAAAGGCTGGTACTGCTTATCTTGATGTTCCCTCTACGAGTGGGACCGCTAATGTCAAGGGCTTCAGCTTCGATGGCGCCAGCACAGGTGTCTCAGCACTAGTTGCAGAGGAACCAGCTAAGACAAGAGGAATTTACAACATCGCCGGTCAGAAGGTTAATGCCATGACTAAGGCTGGATTGTATATCGTGAATGGTAAGAAAATAGTAATAAGGAAATAAAGTGGAGAGTACAACTATGAAAAAGAATTATGTAGTACCTGCAATAATGGTGCAGTCAGTAGATATGGATAACTTGATGGCTGCCAGTGGTGGCATTGGCTTATACAAAAGCGTGCCTCAATCAGACGATGTAGATAACCAGTTCTCGAAGAAGCACTACAGCGTTTGGGGTGACGATGAGGAATAGTGGTTGTTAAATAACAATATGACATAGGGTATAGGGGTGCGTGCTTGTGCATGCACCCCTAAACTTTATGGGGTGGGGTAATGGATGGAGGGCAAAGGGGAACCTCCCCAACCCTCACTCATAGTTATGGAGAAGACGTGTAGCCATGGATGAAAGGGTGTGTCTTGCATGTAGAAACGTTATTAAGAAGAAGAGTTAAATGCTTAAGATGGCGTGAAGGTTAATAACCATGAGCGGTCGAAAGATGTTTTAGTCATCGTTTGTTTCTGTT
>SAMEA3663023__coassemble_912_pt1 | contig 25454 bp, 21 predicted proteins | sample SAMEA3663023__metabat2_low_PE_013 | metagenome-assembled genome bin SAMEA3663023 (sample SAMEA3663023) | pig gut metagenome | biome: pig gut; feature: pig-associated habitat; material: faeces | place: France | collected 2012
GTAAACAACATCAGTTTTAACAAACAAAACTGTCAACCAAAATCAGTACACGTCATGCAAAGCTTTGCGATGGCAGATGCAAAGCTTTGCGTTGGCAGATGCAATGCTTTGCGTTGGCGGATGCAAAGCTTTGCGTGAGATGGGCTAAACTGGCATGAAATCGCCCGCCCTATTCTGGAAAAGAGAAAAGGGAGGAAAGACTCATCATATACGGGGCACTGTTGCCCCCAGGAAATTGAAAGAACAGCCAGAAAAACATAAACTTAGTATGCGTTGCCCTTCTCGAAGCCAAGCATATTGGTGATTGTTCGGAAGATGATCTTGATGTCGAGGAGCAGACTCCAGTTCTCAACATACCAGATGTCCTTCCTTATTCTCTCCTCCATCATCCATAGTTCTGATGTTTCGCCTCGCCAGCCTGTCACCTGCGCCAATCCCGTGATGCCAGGCTTGGCGAAGTGGCGCACCATATACTTATTGATGAGTGCACGGTACTCCTCAGTGTGCTTTACCATGTGTGGACGCGGCCCCACAATGCTCATATCTCCAAGCAGGACGTTGATGAACTGCGGCAGCTCGTCGATGTTGGTCCTGCGCATGATGTTTCCCCACTTGGTCTTGCGTGGGTCATTCTCCGTTGCCTGCTTAGTGTCGGCGTCAGCGTTCACCTTCATTGAGCGGAACTTCAGGCACGTGAACTCCTTGCCATACAGCCCGTTGCGCTTCTGCTTGAAAAATACCGGGCCTGGCATGGTTATCTTTGTGATGATAAAGACGATGATGAATATCCACCAGAAGAAGAACAGGAGGAAAAAGAGCGAGAACAGGATGTCGAACATCCGCTTGGTGACGATGGCCACAGGCCTGCGTAGCGGCTCATAGCGTACTGACAGCACAGGGATATCATCAACGAATTCCACTGCCATTGCTCTCTGCACATAGTTGCGCACGTTGGGCACTGAATAGAAGTGTATGAGGTGGTTATCACAATAGTCCATGATGGTGCGTATGCTTTCGGCCTCAGAAGATGGTAGATTGCAGAATAGCATGTCTGGATGGTGGTTCTCAAGGTACTTTATGACGTCAGCCCTTGTACCAAGTCTTGGTAGCTGTTGTGAGAGATGTCTTGAGTCCTTGTCCTCGAAATAACCACTAATGGTATAGCCCGTCGACTTGTCGTATGCCATTCGGTCGTAGAGAGCCGCAAGGTTGACACCAGCACCCACGAATACCGCCGTCTTGCGGTCTCTGCCATGCGTTCGTATCAGCTTTATGACTGTACGGCTTACAAAGCGAAAGATGGTAAAAACAATAAAAGAGCAGAGAAACCTCCAAAACACATTTGACCAATCGACATCTAACATACCAGAAATGCTCTGTTCACTAACAAAAATGGCAGTCATCATCACCACTGTCCAAAAGCTGCAGCTCACTACCTCCTCAGACTTGGCAAGACGAAGATGCGCGACAGGCTTTATACAAAAAACAGAAAAGATGTATGCAACATTCCACCAAAGCTGCGAATGACTATGCGCAGGGATTAGCCCTACGTGAGTGAATAAATTATATAATGTGTTGACAACTATAAGGTCAACAGTGATTACCAACCACCGAGTCACCTCGTCTCTATTGGATATCTGTTGCATAGTAATTATTGGTTAATCGTGTGTGTATGTAAAAAAACAGAAAACTTTTCAATGTTATCCTGCAGCATGACACCCACCTTTAAATAGGCTGATATCAAGCTTTCATATAACATCGCAAAGGTACACAATTATTTTAACAAGAAGAACGTTTATGCAACTTTTTTTGGAAAAATCCAAAAAAAAGCCACATATTCACTCCCGTAAGGCTTTTTGTCACAGAAATGCAACAAAGGAAAAGACACCCGCCAGGAAAGAATATGCGGCTACTGAGATATAAATTTGTCTAAAAGTTTTTTACAGATAAGCAGATAGCTGTATGTCGCTACTTGTTATTGCCAATTATACGCATACCCTCCTCTACGGCCTGCATATTAAGCGGTATAAGGTTGTGATAGCGTTCTGGCAGACTCTTGTATAGAGCCTTGTTCAGTCCTTCGGTGCTCACCACGGGGCACACCTTTAGGAGTCCTCCAAGGACAATCATATTAAAGACCTTGGAGTTTTTCATCTCGGCAGCTTTCTCCATGGCATCAATCCTGTAGACGGAGATATCCGTCCTGGTAGGAGGGTTGATGATGCCGAAACCGTCGTAGATAAGAATACCTCCAGCCTTTACCTTGCTCTCAAACTTGTCGAGGGACGGCTGATTGAGAACTATGGCCACATCGTACTTGCTGAGAATGGGCGAGCTTATCCTGTCGTCGCTGACAATGACCGTGACATTGGCGGTACCGCCACGCTGCTCAGGTCCGTATGCAGGCATCCACGTAACCTCCTTATCCTCCATAAGTCCTGAATAGGCGAGTATTTTCCCCATGGAGAGGACTCCCTGTCCTCCAAATCCGGATATTATGATTTCTGTCTTCATTTGTCCAATGTGTTTTTAAGGTCGCCTTTTACGTATTTCTCGAACATGTGTTCCTTCATCCACTCGTTGGCCTTTACCGGCGAGAGTTTCCATCCGCTGTTGCACGTAGAGACAATCTCCACGAGCGACGAGCCCTTCCCAGCCATAGAAGCCTCGAAGGCCTTGCGTATGGCAGCCTTGGCCTTGCGTATGGACGGCACGGACTCCACGCTCTGGCGTGTGACATAGCATGTGCCCTCCAGGTGTGAAGCCAGCTCGGTGATATTCAGGGGATAGCCGTGCAGCTCGGGGTCGCGTCCGTAGGGGCAAGTAGCCGTTTTCTGTCCCAGCAGCGTTGTCGGCGCCATCTGTCCTCCCGTCATGCCATAAATGGCGTTGTTGATGAAGATGATGGTAATGTTCTCTCCACGGTTCAGGGCATGTATGGTCTCGCATGCGCCTATGCATGCCAGGTCGCCATCTCCCTGATAAGTGAATACCAGCCTGTCGGGCCACAACCGCTTGACAGCCGTAGCGACAGCTGGCGCACGTCCATGTGCGGCCTCCTGCCAGTCGATGTCAAGATAGCGGTATGCGAAGACAGCGCAGCCCACGGGGCATACGCCAACCGTCTTCTCCTCCATAGCCATCTCCTCTATGACCTCTGCGACGAGCTTGTGTACCACGCCATGAGAACAGCCCGGGCAATAGTGCATGGCTGTATCGTTCATCAATGCGGGCTTCTTGTATACCAGGTTCTCTGGTGAAATAATATCGTTTGCCATTACAGTTTCTCCTTTAATGCTTTGACTATTTCCTCCGGTTCGGGAACAATACCTCCAAGGCGACCGAAGTGCTCAACCTTCTCGGCTCCGTTGACGGCGAGACGAACGTCGTCGACCATCTGCCCGGCATTAATCTCTACGACAAGGATGCCCTTGGTACCCTTTGCTATACCGGCAATCTGACTTGACGGGAAAGGCCAGAGAGTGATAGGACGGAAAAGTCCGACCTTTAGTCCCTCGCGGCGTGCGAGCTCCATAGCCTTCTCAGAAATGCGCGCTGCACTGCCAAAGCTTACGATGATATAGTCGGCATCCTCGGTGTTCTTGGTCTCGTAGCGCACCTCGTTGTCCTTAATCTCCTGATATTTCCTCTGAAGGTGCAGGTTGCGCACTTCCATGACCTCCGGCTTCAGCTCAAGCGAAGTCAGGATATTTGGCTTGCGGCCTGCCGTGCGTCCCATGGTAGCCCACGGGTAGAGCTCTGCAATCTCCTGCTCAGTCTTGCGCGGCTTATATGGCGGCAGCTCCACCTTCTCCATCATCTGTCCGATGACGCCGTCGCTCAGTATCATAGCGGGGTTGCGGTACTTGAATGCCAGCTCGAATGCCAAGTCGACAAAGTCTGCCATCTCCTGCACGGAGTTCGGCGCGAGCACGATGACATTATAGTCGCCATTGCCGCCGCCACGCGTAGCCTGATAGTAGTCGCTCTGCGAGGGCTGTATGGTACCGAGTCCGGGACCTCCTCGCTGAACATTTACGATGACTCCAGGTATCTCAGCGCCAGCCATATAGGAAATTCCCTCCTGCATGAGCGCCACGCCTGGCGATGACGAGGTTGTCATGACACGCTTGCCGGCGCCAGCCCCTCCATATACCATATTTATAGCTGCCACCTCGCTTTCGGCCTGAAGGACAACCATTCCCGTTGTCTCCCATGGCTTGAGCAGGGCCAGCGTCTCGATAATCTCACTTTGCGGTGTAATGGGATAGCCGAAGAAGCCATCGGCACCACACCTGATGGCAGCGTTGGCAATAGCCTCGTTGCCTTTCATAAGAGTAATCTCTCTGTCTGCCATAGCTTAATCCTCCATTTTCTTCTTGTAAACAGTAATACATCCGTCAGGACATACGATAGCGCAACTTGCGCATCCGATGCAGTCGTCGGGTCTGGCCTGCTCTACATAGGGGTAGCCATGGACGTTGACTTTCTTCGGTGCAAGCGCAATGACATTTTTAGGGCATGCCACGATGCAGAGCTGGCAACCCTTGCATCTGTCGCTGTTGACGACTATAGCTCCTTTTATTTTTGCCATGATGATAGTTTTTTATAGGTTGTTCCGTATTCCTATATTATAAGAAGCGGGTATTCTATTTCTTTATATATATATAATATGTGTATGTGGGGTTCAGGTTCAGGGATTATATGCATCCTTATTATAGAAGTTGAGAATGCCTTCTATCATAGCCTTTGCCTCAACGGCCGGCGAGTCAGCATCCAGCTCAATGGATTCCATATAGCATTCGAGGGCATTTTGCCAGTCGCCCTTACGGCTGTAGCTGTTGCCTTTCTCGTACCACTGCCTGGCTGTTAGAGTCTGTTCCACACACATAATTCAGAAGATGCCTTTAGCAGCCAGGAGCGTGTTCTGCATGAGCGAGCAGATGGTCATTGGGCCTACTCCACCCGGCACAGGTGTTATGTATGAGCACTTGGGAGCCACCTCATCGAACTTCACGTCGCCATTGAGGCGGAAGCCGCTCTTGCGCGAGGCATCGGGAACCCTTGTAGTACCTACATCGATGATGACGGCACCCTCTTTCACCATGTCGGCCGTAACGAAGTCTGGCTGTCCGATGGCTGCGATGATAATGTCCGCCTCCAGACATTCCTTCTTCAGCTCCTTGGAATGTGAATGGCATACGGTGACGGTGGCATCGCCATACTGCTTCTGCATCATAAGCTGAGCCATCGGCTTGCCTACAATGTTGGAGCGTCCGAGCACCACACATTTCTTGCCACTTGTCTCTACGCCGTAGAACTTCAGCAGTGTTATGATGCCCAGCGGCGTTGCCGAGATGAAGCATGGCAGACCGATGGACATCCGGCCTACGTTGACAGGATGGAAGCCGTCGACATCCTTGCGGTAGTCGATGGCCATGATAATCTTCTGCTCGTCGATATGGCGTGGCAACGGCAGCTGCACGATGAAGCCATCAATGTCGGCATCGTTGTTGAGCCTTTCCACGCAGGCAAGAAGCTCCTCCTCAGTAACGTCATCCTCGTAGCGTATGAGGGTGGACTTGAAGCCGCACTGCTCGCAGGCAATAACCTTGTTCTTGACATACGTCTCGCTTCCTCCGTCGTGGCCAACAAGGACAGCAGCAAGATGTGGCTGCTTGCCTCCATTGGCAACTATGTCGCTTACTTGTTGCGCTATCTGCGCCTTGATGGCTGTTGCGGTAGCCTTTCCGTCTATTAGTTGCATGTTTTTTTTTGTTTTTTTTATAGAGAAGATAGAGGGGATAGAGAAGATAGAGGGATAGAGAAGATAGATTACTTCATTTTGGGCATTCCGGGGATGTTCATTCCCTTCATCCTTGACATCATTCCTGCCATCTGGCTGCCAGTAACCATCTTCATCATCTTACGGGTCTGGTCAAACTGCTTGATAAGCCTGTTTACCTCCTGAATATTGGTGCCAGAGCCTTTGGCTATGCGTGCTCTCCTGCTGGTATTCAGTATTTCGGGATGGGTGCGCTCCTTCGGTGTCATACTCTTTATGATGGCCTCTATGCCCTTGAAAGCATTGTCGTCGATGTCTACATCCTTAATTGCCTTGCCCACGCCAGGTATCATGGCAGCCAAGTCCTTAAGATTTCCCATTTTCTTGATCTGCTCTATCTGGCCGAGGAAGTCGTTGAAGTCGAACTGGTTCTTCTGTATTTTCTTCTGAAGCTTGCGTGCCTCCTCCTCGTCGAACTGCTCCTGGGCGCGCTCAACAAGCGATACGATGTCGCCCATGCCAAGGATGCGGTCTGCCATACGGTCGGGATGGAATACGTCGATGGCCTCCATCTTCTCTCCAGTACCAACAAACTTGATAGGCTTAGTGACAACAGTCCTGATACTCAATGCCGCACCACCACGCGTATCGCCGTCAAGCTTGGTAAGTACCACACCGTCGAAGTCAAGCCTGTCATTAAACTCCTTGGCAGTATTGACAGCATCCTGTCCAGTCATGGAGTCAACGACAAAGAGAGTCTCGTCGGGGTTCAGGGCATCCTTGAGCGATGCTATCTCGTTCATCATCTCCTCGTCAACGGCGAGTCGTCCGGCCGTATCGACGATGACGGTATCATATCCCTTGGCCTTTGCCTCACGGATGGCGTTGTCGGCTATTGTCACGACATCCTTGCTGTCGGGCTCGGAATATACAGGAACACCTATCTGAGCACCCACCACCTTCAGCTGCTCGATGGCTGCCGGACGATAGACGTCGCAGGCTACGAGCAAGGGGTTCTTATGCTGCTTGAGCTTCAGCTGGTTGGCAAGCTTTCCGCTGAAGGTAGTCTTACCCGAGCCTTGCAGTCCGCTCATGAGGATTACGGATGGTCTTGAACTGAGGTTCAGCCCTACGGCCTCTCCTCCCATCAGCCGTGCAAGCTCATCATGCACAATCTTCACCATGAGCTGTCCCGGCTTGACAGCGGTAAGCACATTCATGCCGAGCGCTTTCTGCTTTACACTATCGGTAAAGGTCTTTGCAACCTTGTAGTTGACATCGGCATCAAGCAAGGCACGGCGCACATCTTTCAATGTCTCGGCAATATTAATCTCGGTAATCTTGCCCTCTCCCTTCAGTATCTTGAACGAGCGTTCAAGGCGTTCACTTAAATTTTCAAACATCTTTCGTAGTATATTTTTCCGCAAAAGTACAAATTTCCTATCAGAAACAAGAACTATTGCGGGGTATTTATATTAATTTAAGTTTGTGGTTTGGACAATTATAGCTATATTTGCGGACGGAATAGAGGAGATAGAGAAAAACGAACAAAGAATAATCACGACTAATATATAAAACGAGAAATGAGCTTAAAGACTATTGTTATCGCGTGCCTGGCAATGCCGGTTACGGCACACGCACAGGTTACAACAGACATCAATGACTCAAACACCCCACTCCACTTGCTGACACCAGACTATAAGCATAAATATGGTGTATCTACCAAGGAGGAGGTGAAGGCAAGTATTGACAGGGTGCTAGGGTATATCCTTGCAAACCCGCAGCAGTTCCGCACCACGAGCTACGAATGGGGCGTGACCTACAGCGCCTGCCTGGCAGCCGCAAAGGCTTCCGGCGACGGCAGATATGCTGAATATGTAGAGAAACAATTCAAGGCGATAGCCGATGCCTTCCCAAAGGCTATTAATGATATAAAGAGCGGGAGAAAGATTGACGAGAAGATGAGGAAGGTTGCCGACCCTCATGCCCTTGATGACGCCGGTGCCATCTGCGCGGCAATGATAAAGGGCGAGCTTACCGTCAGGGCAAACGGCAAGACAAGAGCCACACCAACCATCAATACCGCTCCTGTAATAGCCAACTATGCAGAGTATATCATGGAGAAGGAGTTCCGGCTCGCCGACGGCACTTTTGCCCGCAAGCGTCCTCACAAGAACACCGTATGGCTCGACGACATGTTTATGGCTATCCCCGCCATAGCGTATATGGGTATGTATACCGGCGAGGCCAGATATTTCGACGAGGCTGCCAGGCAGGTGCTGCTTTTCAAGGATAAGATGTGGGTGCCAGAGAAGAAACTGTTCAGGCACGGCTGGGTAGAGGCGATGACTCCCCACCCCTCGTTCCACTGGGGCAGAGCCAACGGCTGGGCCATACTGACGATGTGCGAGGTGTTGGATGTCTTACCGGAGAACCATCCTCAGCGGGCGGAGATACTGTCGTTGTTGCAAGAGCATGTACAGGGACTGGCGGCCTTGCAGGGGAAGGACGGCTTCTGGCACCAGCTGCTCGACCGCCCCGAATCATACGAAGAGAGCAGTTGCACGGCCATATACACCTACTGCATGGCGCATGCCATAAACAAGGGATGGATATCAGCACTGGCTTACGGACCCGCGGTACAGCTGGCCTGGCATGCCGTAGAGGCAAGCATCGACAGCACGGGACGGGTGACGGGCACCTGCGTGGGCACAGGCATGGGCTTCGACCCCGCCTTCTATATGTACCGTCCCGTAAGCACAGCCGCAGCACATGGCTACGGCCCCGTGATATGGGCAGGAGCAGAGATGTTGCTTCTGTTAGAAAACCAATATCTGAAATCAAACGACAGCGCCGTGCAGTTCTACCCCGAGAAGGTGAATACCGACGAGCCCATCTTCAACTATGACGGTGAGATAAGGTTCTGAGAACAATGGCACTATCTATCCGTCGGCAACACTTCAAGCATATATATGGCATCGAGACTCCATAGTGCCGCGGAATTTGTAGAGAAGTCGTCATGGCCATGAAGCAGGTCGTGCCAAGCGTTTCTTGCCATGGCGTCATCATTGAGATGGCTGGCAGCATAAGCGGCAAGGCGTCTGACATGGAACCGGTTCTTGCTGATTTCCATGGCTTTCTGCTTATACTGGGCAGCATGCTCAAGCCAAGCCTTGTCGAATGAAGGTTCATGAAGCATGGACTGCAACTCACACATTATCTCAAACCCACCCATTATGGTCATCAGGTGGTTTGTATTTCGGCGGCCAGGAATGCCATCGTAGGATATGACACCTGTGGCAGGGTCGAAGCCCAACGCCTTGTTGCCGGTAAACAGTCCGTCTGGCAAGCTTCCAATAGACTTCATGCCTCTGAGTATCTTGTCACGGTAGACGGTGTTGCCCGTACGCTCCCACTCTGTCATCCAGTTGCCGACATAAGCCAGCCAGTCAGGACCAATGCGCAACCGCGCCGGCGCACTGCATGGAAACAGGCTCTTAGGCTCTGCAAGGCGCATGGGGTCAACGGTATACAACATCTGGTCGGCATCCCTGACGGCAGTCATAAGGTCTCCAATGCGCTCATCGGTAGTAAGATAATAATAGAACCTGTTGAATGCAGCCTGCGATATGCGTGCCTCTTTCGCACCACATCCCCAGTGGCTGACGTTGTGCCGCGTTCCCAGTCCCGCCATATCCCCTATGTGATATGTGTCAACCTCCGAATTGTGACGTGTCATGGCCTCAGCCATCCGCCACAAGTCTTTGTCACCTGTTCTCAAGAACGAATACCACAGCCAGTCGGGTGTGGCCAGTTCGGTATTGTCCCAGGCATATCCCCCGACATCGTACCGCCACTGCCCCCGCTCCGGGTCGTAGGCGTGCATTATGTCGCCATAATTCCAGAAACCGTACCAATGATGGTCATCAATGTCTTTCTTATAAATGTCGAGCCACTCCTGCAATCTCCTCTCTATACCTGCGCGCACAGTGTCAGCACCGCCACTGCCGGCTGGGTCTCCGACACTCATCCACTGAGGAGACAGGCTCCACACTCCAAATGCCTGCTTGGCATGAAGGTAATCGGGAGTTGGCAGAAGGCGGGGACTCTCTGCAAGAACACCTGCAAGACTTGCGAGACAAGCTGTTGTTGGCAATGAGGCAAAAGGAACAAGCGTGAACTCGCTGGTACGTGCTATTCCATAAGGAGTGGACATGCCCTCCTGCACATCCTCGTAGCTCGACTGCAAGCCATGTGCAACAGTATCGTAATGACGAAGGTCCATAGCCTCAGCCTCTGGACTCCACAGCCATGCCGTAAGCGAAGCGCTTGCCGAGCGTGCGCCGTCAATGAGCAACGATGACGGATATTGCTGCCAGAAATCCCTCAATGACAAAGCTACACCTCCGGAATGATCGCCTACAAATGCCAGGCCGTTGCTGCGATGGCCAGTGTACGTGCCTATCCACGGCCTGTCTGTCTGCGTTCTCTTCCGTATGGTGAAAGATCCGTCGTTGAGCTGAGACAGGCGGAACCCATCCCACGACGCCCATTCGTCGAGCAATGTCTGCTGTCGTTTGTCAAAGCTGCCGTAGCGAGGAATTTCCAGCCCCAGCATCTGCCGTTGCTGCCAATTGATGCTCTTATCGAGAGCTTGCCTGCCATCAAGTGGCTGCACCGGCTCGTGCCACATGTCGCCATTGCCCATAGAGAACGCTACATGTCGGTTGTAGCACTCCCCACGCAGAGGCACGTCAGCCTGGAAGCCGACAGAGCGTATGAAGTCTGAATCCTGATTGCCATCAAAGACGAAAGAATGCACAAAACGCAGCTGGCTATTCCCTGCATAGACATAAAGGCGGAGCGTGAATGGCAACCAGCGCCTGCCCCCTCCTGCCATATGTCCGCATATCTTTATTAATGCTCTGGATGCGCCTGCTCTTTCTACCGACGAGCTATCTATTGCAGAAAGGAACTCTCCTGTGGTAGTGGTTGCTATCAGGCGGGCCGCACCACAAACCTTAGTATTTCCCATGCAGATGCTGTCAATGACATTCTCACCACTTCGCGGAACAGCAACCTTCAATAGTCCATTATCAACAACTATCTGACTTTGTCTGATTACAGGACTTGCCATCTGCAGCCTGCTACCAGGCACCCCTGCAACCCCAAGCCACTTAATACTGCCATCAGGCCACCAGGCTGTAGGCCAAGTATCGGCCGCCATGCCCTGCGGCTCATATTCAGAGGGGCTACGCAGCTCACCCTGAGCGAAAGGCACACCAAAGCTCACGGGCATTTGTATGCCGTTTGGAACTTGGCCTACCCAGTGTAGAGGCACGTCAACGGAAGAAGACTTCCTGCACTGGAAATTGGCGATGCGCGTGCGTGACAGTGTTGTCCGAAATCCAAACCACCCCTTCTTGAGCGGCGAGCTGTCGCGGTAGGCCACGATTAGCTCACCATCTACATATACGCTTACAAGTCCTTTGAGACTCTGTATACGAATGTGATACCAGTGGTTAGGTTTCAGCAGATGGTCGGCATCAGTATACTCCTTGACAATGGGAGGCTTAGGCTCCCCATGGTATCTTCTGAAGCGCGTAGTGGTATTGTAGTTGCCCCCATAGCCAAGATAGTAGAGCTGCAACTGGCTGCAATTGGCAAAAACACCCTTGCGCGAGGCCATCCTTGTCCAGATGTCCTTTGCCTGAGGATCGGATGCCATCCAAAAAAAGTTCATGTCACTCAGGCGGTCGCCATCCCGTCCCTCGTCCATTACGCAGGCATCATACTCTGCCGTCATGTCGCCCTTGAGCATCTGGCGATACCATAGTGTAAGTCCTTTGGGAGCAAGTATCTCAAGCGTATCTCCGCCAAGGGAGGTAACGCTGTACTGGTCGGACTCTGACTCAACGCACCATTTCTTCTGCCAAGTGCCGGATGCGGGGGCCGCTACAGACCACAGGGGGGAAAACAAAAGGAGAAAGAGAATGTTCTTTATCATAAGGGAAAAACTCAAACCTCTGATATTTAAACCTCTGATATTTATCGGCGGAACTTAGCAGAGCGTGTATTTCCTCCCGTCTTCCATGTCACGACATATACTCCGGCGGGGCACGCAGACATGTCGAAGCCCTCGGAGGCCCGGAAGGTGCCCACCTTAGCGCCACCAAGTGAGTATACCGATGCCGTGAACGTCAGGCGGTCGGGAGTCTCGCTACCGAAATGCAGGCGGAATGTTTGCGGATTGTATGCCAGTGCGTACTCCTCAGGCTCGATGTCGCTGATACCCGTAATCTCCTCTGGGAGGTCGTCACCAGCTACAATATACCACAGCCTGTTGGTGCTGGAACCGTTGCGCGAGTCGTTGGTATAGCTTAAAATGCTTGTATAATCATTCGCACTGCCACCTTGCAGATTGGCGATGTGCTGAGTGTAACTGTTCAGGAGATTGTAATATCCGGCCGTTCCCTGAGGTACGAGTGTCCACAGCTGGCGTGGGCTCTCTTCGTCGGGCGCGACTACGTTAAGCTGCGTTCCAATGTTAACCGTCGGGCCGACATTTCCTATGGTAGGGTCGTTGAGGGCGAGGTTGGCATCACGGTTGATAATCTGCACATAGTCTCCCACTGGTTTTATGTACCAGTCTTGCGACAGCCTTCCCTCGGTATTGGCATACTGCACCACCCCAGTTCCCTGAATATCAAGACCTTTAGCAGTCTTCGCATTGATAATCCTGTAGTAGAACATGCCAGGAGAGAACGGCGGTGTAGGCTCGGCCGGCTTTTTCTGCGCGAATGCCGTCTTCAGCCATTCTGAATGCTCGCTAATGAATGTCTTGAGGTCAGCAATATACTGGTCGTATGACGAGTAGAGCACCATCTCGTGGTACACCCTCCTGTTGATGCCCCACTTCTGGTAGTTCAGCTCCTGTGACCTTTGCAGCAGTTCTGTGAGACTGTCTATTTTGTTGTAGAGATAGTCTGTGAGTCCTGCGTCGAGCAGCTCTGTGTAGCGTCTGTTGATGAGTTTGGCAAACCATGGGTCGCTCCACATACGGTTTATCCACTCCTTTGTCTGCCCATAGCCATAGTCTGTCATGAGCTGTGTCTGCGTACCGGGCTTGCGCGTGTCGTTGTTGTATGCTATGTCGTAGTCCCAGAGCGGTCCCCAGTAGAGCAGCGAGTCGGCCTGGTCCTTATAGAAATAAGTACTCCAGAAGCCGTCGATGTTTGCCGTCAGCTCGGTACATATATACCAGTCGGCAAGCGACATGCTGTCCACCCAGGCCCTATACCCCTTGTCCGGGTCGGCATAGTCCCTGGAGTTGAGAACGGTCTCGAAGTCGGCTATATATTTCTTGATATACTGGTTTTGCGAGGCTACAATATCCTCATCGTCAGGATATACTATGCGTATGGGCACCGAGTAGGTGGACGTAGTGAAGCAGTTGCCATCCATAAATCCGTCAACCTCCAGCAGATACCCTCCGCTGATGTCGGAGGTGTCGAGCAGCGGCAAGTCCTGCTCTACGACATCCACCCTGCGTTTCCTGACCTCCATCTGGTCACTAATCTGGTAGTTGCCGAGATAATTGCCGTTGAGCACAAAGTCCACGAACTTGGCGGCGGGATTGAACTTCAGCGACGTGAACTCTCCCATAAGCGATGTCACGGCATTGCGTATGAGACTCTTGTCGGCAGCGTTGGCCAGCAGCGTCCAGCTCTTGGCCTTGGCCCGGTCAGGACCAAGAAACCTCTCCTTGTCCTGGAACTTTATGCGATATGGTTTCTTGGAGAATCCCCATGTGGAATTGCCCCGTCCCCTTATCTGGAGCGAGTCGTAAGCGGTAACCGCGTCGTTCTCGTCGACATAGTGCATGGTGGCATACACGTATGTCTCCTTGCTTGTTATGGGCACGTTGCCGAAAGTATTTATATATACCGTCGGCAGATTGGTCTTCCGGACGTATGTCTGCGCACTGGCAACAAGTGCCGTGAAAAGGAATAATATAGCTAAGGCTTTTCGTTTCATATATACTTCAGCAAATAATAATTAGATTTTAATACCTCAAGCGGAAATACAGTCTCCACCTTATTATATATATACGAAACACCTGCGCCTTTTCCGCATCATTCCCTCACATGATTGCGAATTTTCGTCAGATACGCCTTCATGCGTGCGGCATCCTTGTGGTCTATGATGTCGAGAAGCTCCTTCAGCTCAGTCCTGATTTGCGACACCTGGTCGTGGGTGTAGGGGTTGAAGAGTATCTCCTGCAACAGATAGTCGTCCTCGGAGAGCACTCCCTTTGCAATGCGCATGTGCCGCTTGAATGTTGTTCCTGGAGCATCCTGATGCTTCATCACGGCGGCAAAAACAAACGTAGAGACAAACGGTATGCTCAGCGAGTAGGCCACAGTCTTGTCGTGCTCCTCGAAGGTGTACTCGTAGATGTTCAGTCCCAGCTTCTGGTACAGGTCCTTGAAGAAGATGCGTCCCATATAGTCACCCTCGCTGATGATGATGGCGTTCTCCTCGCTGAGCTGGTTGAGATTGGCAAATGTAGGGCCGAACATCGGGTGCGTGGAGACATACGGATGGCCAGCCTGCTCGTAGAACTCCCTGAGATTGGTCTTCACAGAGCTGATGTCGCTGATGATGCAGTCCTCGGGTATATACGGCAATACTTCCTTGAATGCCGGTATGGTGTATTTCACCGTCACGGCATTGATAAGCAGCTCGGGCTTGAAGTCAGCAATCTCGTCGACAGACGTGAAACGCTGGCAGTTATATGTGAAGCGCAGCCGCTTGGCATCCTTCTCGTACACGGCCACCTCATGGTCGAAGGAGAGCAGGTCGATAAAGAAGCTTCCCATCTTTCCTGCTCCCATAATCAGTATTTTCATTTCCTGATGTTATTGATGATATCTACTGTTTGTTGATAATGTCTATCTGCTGTCTGACACTCTCACCATGTATAAGCTCGTAGACATGAGCCACAAAGTCGGCATCCATGCCGCAGAGTGTTCCCTGTGCGCCACGCTTCTCCAGTATCTCGTTGTAGCGTGCCGACTGCAGCACCGTCATGTTGTGCTCTTTCTTGTACTGTCCTATCTCCCGGCATACGCGCATTCTCTTAGAGAGCAGTTCCATAAGCTGGTTGTCCAGTTCGTCAATCTGCTGACGCAGCTGCGAGATGCCCTCTGTGGTTACAGTCTCGCTGCGCACCTGCAGCAGGCTGAGAATGTATGTCAGCACATCGGGTGTCACCTGCTGCTTGGCATCGCTCCACGCACAGTCCGGGTCGCAATGGCTTTCCACCATCAGTCCGTCGAAGCCCAGGTCCATAGCCTGCTGGCACAGCGGAGCCACCAGCTCCCTTCGACCTCCAATGTGGCTCGGGTCACAGATAATGGGCAGATTAGGAATACGCCTGCGCAGCTCTATAGGTATCTGCCACATAGGCAGGTTTCGGTAAATCTTCTTGTCGTAGCTTGAGAACCCTCTGTGTATGGCCGCCATCTTCTTGATGCCAGCCTGATTAATACGCTCCATGCCTCCTATCCACAGCTCGAGGTCGGGGTTCACGGGGTTCTTCACCAGCACGGGCACGTCTGCTCCCCTGAGGCTGTCGGCCAGAGCCTGCATGGCAAAGGGGTTGGCGGTAGTACGCGCGCCTATCCACAGGATGTCCACTCCATACTTCAGGCTCAGCTCCACGTGCTCCGGCGTGGCCACCTCTGTGGCGACGAGCATTCCCGTCTCCTCCTTGACGGTCTTCAGCCATGGCAGCGCCTTCTCTCCGTTGCCCTCGAAGCCGCCCGGCTTGGTGCGTGGCTTCCACACTCCAGCCCTGAACATGTGGCATCCCTTTGAAGCGAGCTGCCTGGCGGTTGTAATAACTTGCTCTTCGGTCTCTGCGGAACATGGTCCCGCGATGACGAACGGGCGTTCGTTGTCACTCGGTAAGTTCAATGGTTCAAGTTCGAGTTCCATAAGTAATCATTTCTCCCCTGCCCTTCCTTTTCCGAAAGGTGGCCTGCCGGTTAGATGAGGAGAGTGGCAAGCCGAAAATGTGTATATGCTGTTTGTTTTTATTCTTACTGAAGGCCATGCTGCCTGCATGCCGCCACCCATCCTGTCACCACTGCAACTGCCTTATGCGGTTCAGCGCCTCGGCCATCTTCTCGTCCTTGGCGCAGAGGCTTATCCTCAGATAGCGGCTGCCATTGGTTCCGAAGATAAACCCTGGCGTGATGAACACCCGGGCCTCGTGGAGCACTCTCTCCGTGAGCTGCTCCACGTCGGAGTATTTGCCGGGTATCTTTCCCCACAGGAACATTCCCACCTGCGAGGGGTCGTAGCTGCAGCCAATGGTGTCCATTATCTGCTCCGCTATCACACGCCTGCGCCGGTAGGTCACGACATTGTTCTCGTGGTGCCATGCGTCATCGTTAGTATTTAGGGCCTCAGCCGCTGCGAGCTGTATTCCACGGAAGGTACCGCTGTCGATGTTGCTCTTTATCTTCAGTATCCACGATATGAACTCTGCGTTTGAGGCACACATGCCCACTCGCCATCCTGGCATGTTATGGCTCTTCGACATGGAGTTGAACTCTATGCAGCAGTCCTTGGCCCCAGGCACCTGCAGAATGCTGAGCTTCTGCCCCTCGTTGAGTATGAACGAGTATGGGTTGTCGTTGACAACAACGATGCCGTGCCTGCGTGCGAAGTCCACCAGCTTCTCGTAAGTCTCCATGCGGGCATTTCCTCCCGTGGGCATGTTGGGATAGTTTGTCCACATGAGCCTCACTCTGCTGAGGTCCATAGCCTCAAGCTCGTCGAAGTCCGGCTGCCATCCGTTGTCTTCCCTGAGGTTGTAATTGACAACCTTCGTTCCGAGAATCTTGCTCAGTGACGTGTAAGTGGGATAGCCGGGATTAGGCACGAGCACCTCGTCGCCAGCATTGCAGAAGGCGAGCGTAGTGTGCAGAATGCCCTCCTTGCTTCCGATGAGGGGCTGTATCTCGCACTTTGGGTCGAGGTCTACGCCATACCACCTTCTGTAGAAGTTGGCCATGGCCTCTCTGAGCTCCTGAATACCCATTGTCGGCTGATATCCGTGCGCCGAGGGCATCTCCGCCGTCCGGCACAGAGCGTCTACAGTCTGCCTTGACGGCGGCATGTCGGGACTGCCTATTGCCAGGCTTATGATGTCCTTTCCCTGTGCGTTGAGAGCCGCCACCTCCTTTAGCTTGCGGCTGAAATAGTATTCCTGTACTGCCGACAGCCTGTCGGCGGGCTTAATATTGCTCATATTCTCCTAATATTTTCAGTTCCTTGGTCAATGGTATGATGGCGTCGATGGACTGGCGGTAGCGGGTAAGGTTGTCGTAGGTCACATCGACATAGAACAGGTACTCCCACTCGTGTCCGATGATGGGCAGCGACTGTATCTTTGTGAGATTGATGTCGTAGAAGCTCAGTATAGTGAGCACCTTCGACAGCGAGCCCTCGTCATGAGGCAGCGAGAAGACCAGGCTTGACTTGTTGGTTTTCTCCAGCGAGCGCAGCATGTCGGCCTTGTTGGGATGGCACACCACGAGGAAGCGTGTGAAGTTGTGCTTGTTGTCCTCTATATGGTCCTCTATCACCTTCAGGCCGTAATGGCGCGCGGCGTCGGGATGGCATATCGCTGCCCATCCCCGGCACTGCTGCCTCTGTATGAACTCCGCGGCTCCTGCCGTGTCCTCAGCCTCCACGGCCTTCAGGTCGGGGTGGTTGGCCAGGAAGTTCCTGCACTGCATGAGCGCCACGGGATGGGAATGTACTTCGGAAATGGTGTCGTAGCCGTCCTCTGGCAGGCAGCAGATGGAGTGCTGTATGTGCAGCTTGTGCTCGCCTACCACCGTTGCGCCGCTTGCGGTGAGCAGCTCGTAGTTGTGCAGCAGCGACCCTGCGATGGTGTTCTCAATGGCAAGCATCCCAATGACCGTAGGGTCACGCTTGATATTCTCGAACACTGCCTCGAAGGTGGCGCAGCAGATGAGCTGTATCTGTTCTCCCTCAAAGAACTGGTGGGCTGCTATGTCGTGGAACGACCCTACAAATCCCTGTATAGCTATTCGTTTCATATATTGTTGTTGGTTCTTGCCCTCTGTGGTCTTACGAAAAACGGTCCTGCTCTTTTACAAGCGGGACCGTTTCGTATCTTATCATTTCTTTCCTAAGTTGAAATCTACACGCAACTTCCCGCTTTACAATTCCATGCAAAGTAAAAGTAATAGTAAAAAGATGCGTAAGACTTAGTCATAGTTGTTGTCTTTAGATGTTTACGCTGCAAATTTATAACATTTATTCCAAACGAACAAACATTTTGCTCATTTTTTGCTCCATCCGCTTACTTTTGTCCTGTCAGAAACCGTATGGGTTCATGTTACGGTAGTTTTGCTCCACCTTGCACTGTATGCCCTCGCGTCCCTCTGCGGTGAAGTCGCCCGAGGTGCCGTCCAACTCGTGGGGAGACAATTCCAGCACCTGCCTCATGTCGGCCTCTGCCCCGTCTTTGTCGCCAAGCGCCAGCCTGATGGCCCCGCGCTCACGGAACGCCTCTACACAGAACGGGTTCAGGTCTATCACCTTATTATATATCTCTATGGCCTCCTGGTGCTGCCCCCGTGCCGCCGTAACCCTTGCACTCAGCAGCTGCGCGTCCTCGCTGTCGGGCACCTTGCCTACCAGAAGCGACGCGTCGGCCCCTGCCCCGTCAAGGTCGCCAAGCTTCATGAGCAGTCCGCCCCTGAGCAGATAGGCATCGAGGCAATCCTCATCAATGCTGATGGCCTTGGTAAGCATGGCGATGGCCTGAATGTCGTTGCCCTGCGCCATGAAGGCACGGCCATAAAGCAGGCATGCGCGAGAGTTGTCCGGAGCAAGCTCGAGTATGGTCATGCAGGTATCGGCAACCACATCATAAGCGTCAGCGAGATAGGCCACCTCGGCCTTGCGCAGGAGCAGGGCGCTGTTGTCCGGCTCCGACTCTGCAAGGACAGTCATCTGCCCGAGCGCCGCCACCGGGTCTCCCTGTTGCAGATAGGCGTTGGCAAGATGCTCCCGGCACTCGCCGTCGTCCTTTATCTGCAGCGCGTGCGTCAGGCATTTCACGGCATAGTCGCCGTCGCCCTGCCTCAGGGCACGTATACCGTCGTATTTCAGTATGTCAAAGTTGCGGTCGCTCTCCTGCTGTCTGGCGGATGCGGCATCGCTGTTGTCGGAAACACCGAAGAGTGATTTCAGGAAGCTCATTTCGATTTCAGTTTTTCGTATATGTTGTTAGGTATGATATCTGTCTTCTCCCACAATGGCCATTGCCCGCTGACGCGCCGGTATTGCTTGCCGGCCTCCTTGTACCTGCGGAATGTGAACTTGGCGTTTACATAGCCGTCATCGCCATCCTTCCCTATGATGAAACAGTGCATGGTCTGCCTGTAGCCAACCACGACATTTCCCATGCGGACGGTCTCCGTAATCCACTCCTGCTGCGGCAGGCACACAGTCAGCATCTCCACTTCGGGATAACGTTCGGCAAACAGCTTGCGGCTCTCGTCAGTATATATCATGGCATCAGAGCCCCTGTAGAGGCTGGTATCGTAGAGAGGCATGTAGTAGGTGCCTTCTATAAGAATGCTGTCGGCAGAGCCTGAGTCTATGCGGTCGTCGAAGCCTATGGCATCGCCAAGCTGGTGTCCGGCGTTTTCCATCGAGGTCCTTGCTCTCTTCAGCAGGCGTGACATCTTCTCCGAGAGCTTCTCCTTCTTGGGTGACGTAGCTGTGGAGTCCGTCTGCGCCGAGGCCATTGCCGGCAACAGAGCCACAGCAATTGTTGCCACAAGCATTCTGCACGTAATCGTTCTTTTACTCATAACAGTATGTGTTTGGTTATTATTGCGGCCACAAAAGTAACACAAATGACATGAAGGACAAAATAAATTCATTATTTTTATATTTTGTAGTATTTCTATTCCACAATGGCAGCCGCCAGCACGCCAGTTTTTGAAAAAAAGCATTATCTTTGCAAACGAATAACTATCGCAAGTAGTAACAAGGAGGTAAAGGGGTTAATGGGTTAATGGTATCATCAATCATCAATCATCAATCATCAATCATCAATCATTAATCATTAATCACCCCTCGAACCCCTCCTCCCCTCTTGCGAAACTTAAATAATTTAGCAACTATGGAAATATGCATTGTTTGCGGAGCGAGGCCTAACTTCATAAAGGTAGCTCCACTGGTGCGCGCCATCGACAGGGCACGCGAAGAGGGACTGAACATCACGTGCAGCCTTGTATACACCGGCAGCGAGGACGATACCACTCTGGAGCCCTCGCTCTTCGACGACCTGCAGCTCAGACGCCCCGACATATGCCTCGGAGTAGTATGCCAGAACCTCAACGAGATTACCGGGCAGGTGATGTCGCTCTTCGAGCACTACCTTCAACACCGTAAGACAGACACCGTAGTGGTTGTCGACGACCTGGCATCCACCATGGCGGCTGCCATTGTGACAAAGAAACAGGGCATAAGGCTCGCACATATTGCCGCGGGCACACGCTCGTTCGACATCACCATGCCGAAAGAAATCAACAGGCTCGTCATAGACGGACTCTCCGACATGCTCTTCACAGCAGGGATAAGCAACAACTCCATAGCCAACAAGGAGGGAGCGGAGCTGTCAAAAGTATATATGGTTGGCAATACGCTCATCGACAACCTGAGATTCATGCACGGGAAATGGGAAGACCCACGTCCCATCGGGGGAGTGGGTCTGCAAGAGGGTGGATATTTTCTCTTCACGCTCAACCGCAAGGCTCTCATCGCCGACAAGGCCGGGCTGCGCGTCATGCTGAGGGCTGTCACCGAGTCGGCTGCCGGCATTCCCGTGATAGCTCCTCTGCGCGGCGATGCCCGCAGGGCTGTAGAGGAATGTCTTGACGAGGTGTCTGCCGGTGGTCAGAAAGTGTTCCATATAGTAGACCCAGTGACCTATCTGCAGTTCGGATGGCTTGCCGCACATGCCGTGGGAGTAATCACCGACTCGGGGAATGTTGCCGAGGAGGCGACATTCAACGGTGTTCCGTGCCTGACGCTCAACACCTACACCGAGCACATTGAGACCGTCAAGGTGGGAACCAACGAGCTGGTAGGCGTAGACCCCGAGAAGATTGCCGAAGCCATTAGGGCCATACGGGAGAACAGATGGAAAAAAGCACGCATACCGGACATGTGGGACGGCCGCAGCGCAGAGAGAATAGTGCAGATACTTAATACTTAACTTCCCAGGGTGTCCAGTTTTACCCAAAATGGAACTGTTCCTGATTTACTCTGACTACCTGCTCGTAGAAAATACAGTGACCAGCACGCGCTGTAAGCGCAGAAGCGCACAGCCCAGGGTAGAGCGTAGCGGCACCCTGGGTATAAGGGGATTATAATCAATGCGCGCTGTAAGCGCAAAAGCGTTATATACCCTGCTGTTATCCATGCTTTTGCGCTTACAGCGCGACCATCATCTACATGCAATAACCCAGGGTGTCGCTACGCTCTACCCTGGGCTATGTTCTTTTGCGCTTACAGCGCGATAATTACCTTCACTTTAAACCTTAGACCATGCGCGGAATCGTTTAGAATCCACAAATCTCGTTAGAGAATCGTTATAAGGACGGGGAAACTTCAATACTTAATTCCCAATCCTAAATCCCAGCTTTGTCTTCTTGGCAGGAGCGGAAGTAGCCGTGCCCGTGGCTCCCTGATAGTATTTCAGGGCCTCCGGCATGACTTTCTGCAATGCCGCTATGCGCTTCTCGTCAGACGGGTGGTCGCTGAAGAAGTCGTTCTGGTTGTTGCCCGACGACATTCTCTGCCAGAAAGGAATGGCCTGCTGCGGGTCGTAGCCTGCCATGGCGGCGAAAATCAGTCCCATATAGTCGGCCTCGGTCTCGTTGTCACGCGAATACTTCAGGTTGCGGAAGGAGAAATACTGTCCTGCCACGGCTGCCGCCAAGTCGCCCGTGCCTGCCCCCACCGTCTGGTTGAGAACGGTGCCGAGAATGGACGTTCCCGTCTGCTGGTTCATCTGCTTGCTCATCTGCTCTGCCGAGTGCTTTGCCACGGCATGTGCTATCTCATGGCCAAGCACTATGGCCAGCCCGTTCTCGTCACGGGTGTATGGCAGCAGTCCCTCGTAGACGACAATCTTCCCACCGGGCATGCAGAACGCATTCACCTGGTTGTCCTGCACCAGATTGAACTCCCAGCTGAAATTTCCGATCTCCGAGGCATAACCGTTATTGCGCAGATAGTTCTCCACTGCTGTTGCCAGCTTCTTGCCCACCCTCTGCACCATTGCGGTACTCGTGGCGTTGGCCGACTTCTTGGCTGAGGCCATATAGTTAGAATACTCCTGGCTGCTCAGGCTGAGCACCTGCTGGTCAGTAACTCTCAGACGATGTTTGCGCCCCGTCAGAGGCACCGTCTCCGTGGTGCCGCATGCTACGGCGAGCAGGCAAGCCACCACACAAAGAAATACATACTTTTTTGTTTTCATATCATTATTGTTTTTTTATAAGTTGACAGTTGACAAGTTGACAAGTAAACTATTTAGCTGACTCGTCAACAGAACATTAAACATTACACCTCTTGAACCCCTTAGACCTCAGACCTTAGACCTCAAAAGACCTCAAAAGACCTTCACCATCACCGAGCCTATGGGCTTCCCGTCAGCCTCGTCCACCTGCACTACGGCCACCCAGCTTACCGATGCCGGCAAGCTCAGCCTGTGGGCATCAGACGTAGGGCAGAATGTTTCTGTGAGCACCCTCACTCCTGCCATGGTGTAGACAGTCACCCTTACAGGCTTCTCCGGCTTCCGGTCGAAGCACAGCTCGAGTGCGTGCTGTGCCAGAGGCCTTACGGTCACTCCCTGCGGGGCAAAGGACGATATCTCCCTAATGGCGCTCAGCCCCAGAATGTCAAGCAGGCCTGCGTAGGCATCTATCTGTCCGTAGCCATACAGGTTGTTGGGGTACTGTAGGGTGCCGTCGTAGCGGGTGCATGTTCTTGACAGCACGCCCAGGATGTCGGAGGGACTCAGCGTAGGGGCGGCCTGCAGCCACAGGGCGATGGCGCCTGCCACGGCGGGCGACGACATCGAGGTGCCCGAATTGCTGTTCCATGCGTATGTGCGTCCGTTGAAGTCGAAGTGCTCCACGTCCGACTTTATGTCGTTGGCCGTGGGGTGGTTCTCAAGATAGAAGCTCGAATAGGAGGAGATGACATTTGTTCCCGGAGCCATGACGTCTGGTTTTATCCTACCGTCGTAGGTCGGTCCCACCGATGAGTATTCTCCCCGCTGCCCGTTGGTGCCCATGTCGTACTTCCTCGTATCGCCCAGGTAGTTGACAAACTCCGTACGGTAGCTCGTTGCCCCCACGCATATCACGCAGGGAGCCGACGATGGCGAGTTTATGCAATGTGTGGCCTGTGCGTCGGCCAGCGACGGATTGCGGTCGTCCGTCAGGAAAGCACCGATATTCCTGAACAGCTCTATGTCGGCCTGCCTGCCCACCACCTCCACCGAGACGGCTCCGAGCGACGAGAAGCGGGTCATCGAGCGAAGCACCACCTCGTAGGCCTGCCTCCCGGGGTCGTAGCAGTTGTCGTAGCCTGCCGCCATGACATAGAGCTGGCTGGCAGCTATCTCCACGGTATCGGCATACAGCGAGTCGCCCGCAGCCAGTATGTCAGAGGAGCGTATGCAGACCGTGTCCCTGTTCTCTCCACGATAGAACACCACCCGCACGTCGAAATCGCCCTGAGCGTTGACGGTAAAGGCCACCCGGTCGGACGACGAGTACACGAAGGTGCCTGCCGACTCCCTGCCCAGCTCCTTATATATATATGTTGGCACCATTCCCTCGTTGCCTGCCGACGACACAATGATGTGGCCGGGGCCCGTAAGGCTGTCGAGCATGGCATAGAACAGCTGGTCGTCGCCCCGGAAGTCCTGGCCAGAGCCCTCGCTGAAGGAAATAACGCAGGGCATGCCCAGACTGTCGGCAGTATCGAAGATATACTTGAAACCCAGGGCGTCGGTGGCATAGGTGTATTTGTACAGATCCTCCGGGGCTATGAGGTCTATGTCCTCCGTCGTGGCGTTGGCCACTATGCAGATGTCGCTCTCCCAGGCCATGCCGCGGTATGGCGAGCCATAGCCTCCACCGGCCGCTATGCCCAGCGTATGGGTGCCGTGCGTCTGGTCGAGCCCGTCGCGCGAGTGGCCGTATGCCAGCAGGGCGTCACGTCCGTGGTAGCTTGCGCCGACATAGTGTTGCGAGCCTACGGTGTCGACAGACAGCTGGTCCCACAGGCTGCGTATGCGGTAGTTGGTGGCCGTGGCGTCATAGAAGTTGGGATGGGTAAGGTCGAAGCCTATGTCCATCACCCCTACCATCACCCCCTTGCCCGTGAACGCGCATGGAAGCCCCGTGCCAGCGTATGCCGGCATGGCACCAAGATGCACGGCCGTAGAGTCCATGCACAGGCGCATGCCCTGACGCGACTCTATGCGCCTCACCGACGGATGGCACGACAGCGCCGGCACGTTGCCAAAAGGCAATGCCACCACGTACAGGTCACCATACCGGGCAAGCTCGCGGCAAGAGCAGACGCTGAACACAGAGTCCATACTGCCATCTGCCCTGACAAATGCCGTCAGCATCCGGCCGTCGACGGCCGGCATGCCGCCACCCGCCCTCACTGCTGCCTGCTGACGGCTGCCTACAGCCTGCTCCATGGCCATACTGCGGAGCCACGACGACAGCTTGGAGTAATCGGCACGCTGGGCCGTCAGTCCCGACACCATCAGCGACAACGCCATCAGGCAGACGAGCCGTAGGGGCAAAACATCACTCCGTCTCATAGTCGAGGCACGTTCGCTGGACCGTGTATGGCCGTACCTTGCTGTCCGCCACGGCCACATGGGCCGGATGTACGGCGTAGCCTCTGAGAGCCTCGGGGCTCTCAAGGGTGCTGTCCAACATTACGTCGCAGTTAGAGGACTCCAGACGCCCGTCAACGACCACCCGTATGTCCAACAGTCCGGGCACCTGCCCGGCAAGGCCCTCAAGGCCTTCCTTGATGCCCCTCTTCACCTCGGCCTTATCCTCGGCCGTCAACTCAGGATTAAGTGTCCAGAGAATAATATGCTTTACCATAAACAATAATATATTATGAATATTTGACTGTAATACCTTACAGGACGCAAAATTACAAAAAAAAATCATAACAGTCGCATTTGTCTATGCGTATTTTTAGGCCCTGAAAGCACTTATACGTTAGGGTGTACAGTTTGATGTGCAAAAAATGAATATCCTAATTCTGAAGTTCATGTCGGTAATTGTCGCGCTTTGCCTTTCCTTTGCCTTTCCTTTCAGCCGGCGACCTTTGGTTCAGCGCGACAATTACCCCATTCCTTAGCCCTCAGACCTTAGACCTTAGACCTTCGAACCTCTCGAACCATTCGAACCTCAAAGCGCATGCGCTACGCACGATGATGCTGTGATGGCGCATAGCACGGACGATATGAACGTCAGGATGGCCTGTATAA